>Ga0073936_10000865_pt1 | contig 47835 bp, 27 predicted proteins | sample AliMusrvi5mmetaG_FD_87041 | JGI IMG/M metagenome (GOLD analysis project Ga0073936, IMG submission 87041) | Freshwater lake bacterial and archeal communities from Alinen Mustajarvi, Finland, to study Microbial Dark Matter (Phase II) - Alinen... | ecosystem: Environmental > Aquatic > Freshwater >...
GAAGGCGAAGCCGGGCAGATCACCGCGAAGAACCAGGGTGGCGGTGGCGCGCCGCCCGGATGGCTATCCGGCGACCAGTGGCTGCAAATCGGCGTCGAAAAGGAGAAGATCGAACAGGAGATCCCCGTCACCGGCCTCCTGGTCGAATACCCGTTCACGATCGCCAAGGCCGCGCATTGCGAGATCTGGAATCGCATCGGATACGAATTCGCCCGCGGCGCGTTCGACTGGCGCGTCGATGAGGGCGAATGGAAAACCGTTTCGCCCGACGAGTTGACGACCGATCTGATGGAGCTCTCATTCTTCAGGGAAGTGGCCTGGCTCAAACTGGGCGACCAGGATCTGGGTGCCGGCAAGCATACCCTCACCATCCGGCTTGCCCGGACCAAGAATGCCAAAGGCGAGTACAACCGGATCCTCTATGCCAGCGATGCGATTTGCATCAACGACGGACCGTTCCATCCGAACTCCCGCTTCAAACCCGACGAGACCGGCCGCACCGACAAGGACGAGGCCGCGACGCGCAACGTGTTCGTGCTGCCCGAAGCCAAAGCCGGCGAACGGTCGAGCATTTCGCTGGGCGGCGTTTGGGAAGTGACTCGCGATGACGAGCAGATGCCCGGCGAAGTCGCAGCACCGATTGCAGCCCTGCCGGCCGTCACGCACTTCAAGGCGATTCCCGTGCCGTCCGACAAGAACGAGTCCCGGCCGGATTTGGAATTGGCGCACCGGCTCTGGTACCGGACCCGCGTGAACGTGCCGGCGTCCATGGCGGGCCGGGCCTTCACCCTCGAGTTCCCTCTGAACAATCTCAACACCACCATCTATGTCAACGGCACCTACTGCGGCTTCGAGAAGAACCCGTTCTGCCGCTTCTCCATTGACGTCACGAAGGGGATCAAGCCCGGTCAGGTGAACGAAATCTGGGTTGGAATCCGCGATGCCTGGTATGGCCGGTCGGCCGACCCGGAACGGCCACTCAAACTCCGCAAGACGTTCAATCTCCCCATCAAGTTCTTCCACGAAGGATTTCAGGATCTGGACTATCCGCTTTGGAATTGCTCCCAAGCGGGGATTCTCGCGACTCCCGTGTTTGTGGCGGCGGGTAAAGTCTATGTTTCAGACTGTTTCGTGAAACCGTCCGTGGCGCACAAAGCCCTCGATACGGAAATCACCCTGGCCAACACGACCGGCGCCAACGAAACCGGGGAGATTCATCAGGATGTGGTGGAGGCGGCTACAGGCAAGGTCGTGAAGAGTTTTGCCACTCAACCGTTTGCCGTTCCGGCGGGGACGAGCGTCGTCGTCAGTATCAGCGCCCCGTGGGCTGACCCGAAACTGTGGTGGCCCGATGAGCCGAATTTGTACCGGCTTCGGACAACACTGGTAAAGGGCGGCGTCACGGTGGATACCCAGGAAACGACGTTCGGATTCCGTGAGTGGCGCATACAAGGCGCCCAGTTCACGCTCAACGGCGTGCCATGGCACATCTGGGCCGACATCAGTCCATTCACCCCGAGAACGGCTGACGACTTCCTGGCGCTTTACAGGAAATCCAACAACCGGACATTCCGGCTGATGACGGCCGGACAGGGTCGGCAGGATTCCTGGTATGGCATGGAACCGCCGGCGGCCCTTGATTTCCTGGACCGCAACGGCATCGTCGTGCGCCGTAATTTCACGCTCGACGGCGAAGGGATCGGCACGGCTTTTGCGGAAGGAGATGCGGAAACCGTCAAGAAACAAGGCGGTTCCAAAATGAAGAAAGCCCTCATGAAGAACTGGCTCGACCAGTGCGTCGCCCAAGTCAAAGGCGAGCGCAACCATCCCTCGATCCAGATCTGGAGCGTCGAAAACGAATTCGCGTACATCAATTTGGTCAACCTGCTCGGCAGTAGCGGCTTGATGGATGAGTACGAGCATGAAATCACGAAGACCCATGATGCCGTGATGGCTATCGACCCAACCCGCAGCGTGATGACCGACGGCGGCGGCGCCATGAAGGACAACTCGCTCGGTGTGCACGGCGATCACTACGTCGCCACGCTCGACAACCGCTACCCGGACCTGGCCTACGAACCTTTTGCCGAAGGCGGCGGCCGCAATCGCTGGCAGTGGGACATGAAGCGCCCGCGGTATATCGGCGAAGATTATTACGCGTCCGGGATCGATCCGGCCGATTTTGCGCAGTGGGGCGGCGAAGTGGCGTTCCAGGGCAAGGCCGCCGTGGGTGACGCCGTCGCGCTTTGCTACCGGATACTGACCGAGGGCTATCGCTGGGGCGGGTATTACGCGGCCTGGCACTTTTGGGTCGGCACCGACGGCGGCGAGAAGGAATGGGTTGCCAATGCGCCGCGGGCGGCGCTGTGCCGTCAGTGGGACTGGACTTTCGGTTCGGGCCAGTCGGTGCCGCGCACGTTCGGGGTTTTCAACGATACGGAACATCCTGATCCCGTTACCTTCACGCGGACTTTGACGGTTGACGGCAAGGCGGCCTGGTCAAAGACCACCACGCACCGGGTGGCCCCGGGCGGCGCGGAGAAGTTCGACGAAACGATGACCGTCCCCAAGGTGCGCCAGCGGACCGAGGCGCAACTGCTCCTGACCCTGACCGTGGACGGCAAGACGATCTTCAGCGACACCAAAGCCGTTTCCATCCTGCCTCCGCCAGCTTTGGACGTGCCCAAGCCTGGGGCTGGGGACCTTGCGGTCTTCAACCCGCGCGGCAGCGTCACGCCGTTCCTGAAGTCGCAGAACATCTCCTTTGTGGCAGTAAACAGTTTGACCGGACTTCCCGCCGCGGCCCGCGTGCTGCTGGTCGGTTCGGACGCGGTCACGCCGGCGGAGAGCGCCTCGCCCGCACTGGCCGCCTATGCTGCTGTCGGCCATGCGGTGATCGTGCTCGACCAGTCGTCACCGCTTAAATATCAGGCATTTCCCGCCGAAATGGAGTTGGTGAGCACCAACAAAGAAGCGTTCGCTGCAGACGGGCAAACCGGCTTCATCGAAGACACGGCACACCCGGTCCTGAACGGATTCAAGGACAAGGACTTCTTCACGTGGGCCGGACCTGATTCCTCGCTCTACCATCATGCCTACCTGAAACCCGAAAAAGGCGGCAAGAGTCTGCTGCAGGTCGGACCGCGACTGACCCAGACCGCCCTTGTCGAGATCCCCACCGGCAAGGGTGTCATGTACTTGAGCCAGCTCAAGATGGGCGATCGGCTGGGCGTCAACGCCGTTGCGCGGCAACTGCTGTTGAACTTGATTGCCACCGGGTCGCGGTACAAGCAGGAGTTCGCGGGCGTGGCCGCGGCCGTGCAGGATGAGCAACTCGGCAAGGCGCTGGACGCCATCGGGCTACAATACACCAAGGTTGGCGACGCGCTCGCCGCGATCACGGACCCGACCCGCAAGATCGCCGTGATCTCCGCCACGCCAGCCAATCTGGCCGCTCTTGTTGGGGCCATGCCGCAAGTTGAGGCGTTCTGGAAGCGCGGCGGCACGATTGTCTTCCACGGCCTCACGCCGGCCGGCCTCGCCGACTACAATCGCATCGTGGGCGTGGAGCACGTGATCCGGCCGTTCGTGCGCGAGCGCGTGCAGTTCCCGGCCGCGCGCAATCCCCTCACTGCCGGCCTGTCGAGCGGCGATATCGTGATGCTCTCCGGCAAGCGGGTGTTCGGGTTCCGGGCCGACGAATACACCGTGTCGGATGAGTTCACCTATGTGGTGGACACCGACGAAATCGCCCCCTTCGGGAAGAGCGATTTCGGCAATTACGCCAATATCGTGAACGGCTTCGTCGGCGCTGACGGGTGGCCCCTGATCGTCGATTTTCCCATTCCGACCAACGGTTTGCCTTTCAGCATCAAGATTGCCCTGCCGCGGGAGGAAACCGTCACCAGTTTGATTTACAAACAATCGATGAACTACAACCCGACCACCAAGATTGCCCTGCTGTTTGACGGCAAGGACCGCCAGGAATATGGCCTTCAACCCAATGGCGACCCCCAGACGTTTGCCATCAATCCGCCGCATAAGGCCAGCGAATTGACCCTCCAAATGTGCGACTGGGAGATCAATCCGGAGAAGGGACACGTCGAGGGGATCGACAACATCTGGATCAAGGTCCACCGCAGCCCCGAGTTTCTCGCCACTGTGAAGCCCATGCTGAACCTGGGCGGTTTGGTGCAATACGTCAAGGGCTCGGGCGGCGTGGTTCTCTGCAACCTCAATTTCCAGGAGAACGAGGCGGTGCCGGTGAACAAGACCAAGAAGCGTACCATCCTGGCCACCGTGCTGCGCAACCTCAAGGCGCCCTTTGCCGGAGGCAAGACGGTTATTGCCGGCGCGAACCTGACCTGCACCCCAATCGACATCCACACCAAGGCCACCACGTACAAGGATGAGCGCGGCTGGTTCGGCGACAAGAGCCGCACCTTTGCCGGACTTCCGGCCGGGTCGATCAAACTGGGCGGCATTGAGTACAACATCTACGAAATGGCGACCTCACCGGTCCCGCAGGTCCTGATGTTGGGTGGCGGTGGAATTCCCGGCAACCTGCCGAAAAGCATTAGCGACATTCCCGTCAATGCCAAGGCTGACGCGCTCTTCTTCCTGCACACCGCCCGGCTGGGCGCGCGCATGAACGATAACGACCGGCGCGACAAGAAGTCGTTCGTGATGTTCGAGTACGTGGTCAACTATGCCGACGGCCAGAAAGTCGAGATTCCCATCCGGTCCGAACTCGACATCGAGAACTACGCCCAGAAGACCCCGGCGGTCATTCCCGGCGCGCAACTGGTGTGGACACGTCCCTATGAGAACGGGACTGATCAGGCGGTTGCCTATGCCAAGCAGTGGAACAACCCACGGCCGGACGCGGTCATACAGTCAGTAGACATGGTTCCGGTCGACCCTGGGCGCGGGGTCCCGGTTCTGCTGGCGCTGACGGCGGTGCAGGCGCAATAACCAGAAATTCTCGTTATGGTTTCGTTCAGAGTATCACGCGGAGACGCGGAGGCGCGGAGCAAATCCTTTCCTTGATTCTCTTCGCCGCGTCCTCCGCGTCTCCGCGTGAACCAATCCTTCCTTTATCCCGAACTCACGGTGAACGATCTTCTGTCTCATGACGTTGCGGATCTCCTTCGCGGCTGAGAGCGTGGCGCGACCGGTCGGTTTCCTGGCGGTAGGACCGCGGGCTGACCCCGGCAACGCGTTTGAACATGCGGGAGAAGGACGGCAGATCCGGGTAACCGACCTGTTCCGCCACTTCCGAAACCGGCAGCGCGTGATTGGTCAAGAGGTAGCGGGCGGCATCGATCCGGCGTGAGATATGATAAGCAACCGGGGATTCGCCGTAGGCCTCCTTGAAGACGGCGCTGAGATGCGATGCTGACATTCCCGCCTGCCGGGCCATGGTTCGCAGCGTCAGCGCGACGTCCGTCTGGGTGTCGAGGTGGCGCTTCAGCAGGCGCAGGCGTTGCTCACGGTCGGTTTCGATATCCTGCCGGCCCCGGGCCAGACTCAACACCCAATTCTCGAACAAGTTGCCGAGTATCCGCGCCGAGGGATTCCTGAATCCCGTCATCTCGTTGTGCAATTCGAGAATGCCGTGCTCGACCGCGTCCGGTTCTCCCACTGGAAAGACTCTTTCCGGCCCGAGACCAAGACTGTCGAGAACCGGGGCGATCCGCGTGCCTGACACATTGAGCCAACTGTGGGTCCAGGGCAGCTCCGTCCTGCCATAGACTCGCGTGGCTCCCCGCGGCCAGACTGCCATCGTCCCGGCTGGAACCTTCACCACGTCATTTCCCCATCCCGCCACCGCGTCGTCATGGAAGTAGATCAGCAGCCAATCGTCTATCGCGCTGGCATTGCGCAGGATGCCCGGCGGCATCTGTTCCGCGATCCCGTGCGAATACAAGGCAAACTCGACGCGATGGTTTCGCGGCAAATCCCAAGCGCATCGATAGATGAGCGGTAGCATGAGTCATAAGATATGCTAACTTTTTCAGAATGTCAGCCATTCCCTTGGCCGATGTTGCGTAGTATCTTCCGCCGATGCGATGGGGAGGGAAACGGGTCTGGCCGCTGTGCAGGCGGAATGAGGAGTCAAAGTGAAAAGAAAGCTACAAGTGGGATTCCTGGGCGCGGGTTACATGGGACAAATGCACGCCAAATTGGCGGCGAAGATGGCTGGCGTGCGCATTGCCGCCGCGTGCTCGACACCAACAGACGGCGCGCAGGCCATTGCCGCGATCGATCCCGCGGCGGGAACCCGGGTTTTCGAGGACTTCGATGCGATGCTCCGCGAGACGGAACTCGACCTCCTCTACATCGCCATTCCGCCATTCGCCCACAATGGCCAGTTCGAGAAGGCGGCGCGCAAGGGCATCCATATCTTCATTGAGAAGCCGATTGCGTTGGACGTGAAGCGCGGCGCCAGCATGGCGCGCGCGGCCAAGAAGGCGGGAATCATCACCCAGGTCGGCTACCACATGCGCTATGGCGCGGCCGTCCTGGAACTGAAGAGGCTGATCGATAAGGGCCTCGCGGGCACGCCTACGCTCCTGGATGCGCGCTTCGAGTGCAACTCGTTGCACGGGCCGTGGTGGATGGACCGGACAAAGTCGGGCGGGCAGGTCTTCGAGCAGATCATCCACCTGTACGATCTCGCCTGTTTTTTCCTGGGCGAGCCGGTTGCCGTGTCCGGGTTCACCGCCAACCTGTGTCATCGCGCGGTCAAAGGCTACACGGTCGAGGACACCAGCGCCGCCACCCTCCAGTTCAGGAGCGGCGCGCTGGCCAACATTTCCGGATCCAACTGCGCGGTGCCGATGGAATGGAACAGTCGCGTGACCGTGGTGTGCCGGAATGTAACCGTCCACTTTACCTCGCATAATCAGGCGGAGTTCATCTTCACGGGCGGGAAGCAGGTGAAACGAACCATCTGCAATGCCGGCACCAACCCCTACGAGCAGGAGGACCGGGCGTTTTTCGATGCGGTCCGCGCGCGCCGACAGGCTTCGCCGTCCATTGAGGATGGTCTGCGCAGTCTCAAGTTGGTCAGCGGAATGTTAGATTCGGCATCCACAAGAGGCGCCGTGGTTGGTCTAAAGGAAGGGAAATCCTAATGACAGTAAAGAAGTGCAATCTGTTGATTAACCTGCCGGGCGGGTTCTTCACAACGCCGTCCTTGACGCCTGTGCTGCAGCGTTTTGAGAAGAAGGCGGATGTCCGGAAGACCTCGTGGAATACGCCGGAAGAGATCGTCGCTGATCTCGCCTGGGCCGATGCGGTGGTGATGTGGTCCTGGCCAACACTGAAGGAGGAGACGTTGAGTTGGGCGCCCAAACTCAAGTTTGCCGGGCACATCAACATTTCCCTCACCGGTGCCCGCCATGAATTGGCCCACGGGCTCGCGATATCCGAGGCGCGTCATGGCTGGTCGCCGGCTGTGGCCGAAATGGCGCTCACGCTGATGCTGGCCGGGCTGCGCAAAACCAGCGCGTATCATCTGGCCATGCGCCAGAGGACCGAGTCTTGGGTCCGGTCGTTCCCGGACGACATCGACCCGCTGGAGCGGCAGCTCACCGGCCGCTCGGTCGGCATTGTGGGGCTCGGCCGCATCGGGCAGCGGCTGGCCGAACTGCTGGCGCCGTTCCACGTGCAATTGCGCGCCTTCGATCCGTTCCTGCCCAAGGCCGTCGCCGCGCAGCACGGGGCCAAGCTCGTGACGCTCAAGGAACTCATTGGCAAGTCGGACGTGGTGGTTCTGTGCGCCGCCAATACGGAAGGCGCGCGCAACCTGCTGGGCAAAGCCGAGATCGCAGCGCTGCGTCCGAACGCGGTGCTGGTCAACGTCGGCCGGTCGTTGCTGGTGGACATGACGGCGCTGGCCAAGCGGCTTCGCTGCGGCGACCTGGTGGCCATGCTCGACGTGTTTGACAAAGAGCCATTGGAGGCTGACTCCGTATTCCGCTCGCTACCCAATGCCTATCTGACGCCCCATCGCGCCGGTGGGCTCATGGAGTCGGTGGAACGGCTCCTGACGATGTTGGCGGATGACTTCGAGGCGTGGCAGAAGAAGAAGCCGTTGAAGTACCCGCTCACCGTGAAGGCGCTGCCCTCACTTTCGGACAACGGGTGATTGATGACGTTTCTTGATCGACCAATCGAATGAATCATCAGTATGAAAGACGGACTTTGGCCGCGACCAATGGAGGGCGGTGCGCCGTCGCCGCCGTCCTCGCCAGAAGCGGCGCCGACGGCGCGGCGCCCTCCAGAAGATACGCGCAAAGCGTGTATCGGCATGAACCAGGCATAAAGAAAGGAACAGTCAAATGAGAATCTCGTCAGTTACCGTAATCCTAATTATCTCTCTTGTGACCCTGATGCAGGGGGCGAGGGCGGCGGACAAGGTGTCACCGGCGAATGCGGTTGTTCCGGCCAGTGTTTTTACCACGAATGACTTGCCTGTCGCCGAACTGGGCAAACCAGTCTGGGCTGGCACCCACGGCGCGGGAATCACCTATTACGACAAATGGGTGTATGCGGTAAGTGCGGCGGAATCCATTCTCCAGTTCGAATGTGATCCGGTCACAGCCAAACTGACATACAAGGGAGCGACCCCCTTAGGATACCAGAACAAGGATAGCGTCAAGGGCGTCGTAATCCGGACCTGGGTCCGGCCCGTGGACGACAACCACGCCAAGCTCGTCCTCTTCTACGGCGATCACAACAAAGGCCTCTCGTGGTACGGAATCGACAAGAGCACCGGCAAGTTGACCTTCGAAAGCGTCCAATGTCCGGCGAAATGTGACCATCACAACGCCACACACCTCGTGACGCCCGATCAGCAGCACTTCTGTTACGGCGGCCGGGTTTTGGATAAAGTTGACTGGTACCGCTTTGGCGAGGACGGCCTGCCCGTTCCGGACGGTAGTTTTGCGCTGACGAATTTCAGCACCGGCAATGTCGGAATGAGCTCGGGCTGCGTGATGGCTTCGCCCGATTGGAAACAGATGTACTGCATGGTGTTTCAATGCGATGACAAGGATCCCAAGAACGACAAGACGCCGCAGATCGACACTTACACCATCGACCTCAAGACGCATGCCGGCACCTATGTATCCACGCTGAAACTGCCCGCTCCTGATACGATGAAGGGACGCGTCAGCGGCACCCTCGAACCGTTCAGCCCGGATGGTAAGTCTACGTATGCCATCCTTCGCACCGGAAACATCGCCTGTTACTACACGTTGGCGCGCGATCCCAAAACCGGCTCGCTGACCGTGGCGGGACCGGGCCCCAATGTCAGCGCGGGTAATCTTGGGGGATTGACTGGCGCGCCCTGGAGCCGTCAGGACCGGTTCGCCTATGCTGCGGACGGACAGAGCGGCTACTTCGTCAATAATGGCCCGGTGGAACGCTTCAACCGCGATCCAGCGACCGGCGCGTTAACCTTGCTTCCTTCAGTTCCCGGCATGGGCGCCAGCAAACTGGCCCTCGATCCGGTCAACGGAGTGCTGTTCACAGCCGGCGAGAAAATCGCCTCGTTCAAGATGCCGGACAAGGATGGTGATGCTGAGATCGCCCGCGCTGTTTCGACGTTTCTGGCCGCGCATTGACGAATAGAGTTTTCGGACTTAGGCAGGGGACGTGCCTGAAGATGTCCGAAGGTGTTGAGATGAAAGAAGCATTCCTGTAGGCCAATCGCACCCCGGGCGAGATGCTGGTTTGGATCAGGACGAAACAAGGATAAACACGACACACGGAGTAGCACCATGAAAGTTCCCCAAATCGATTTTTCAAGAAGCGATTACATCACCTCGGCGCAGTTTCACTGCAACCGATGGCTCAATGGGCTTGGCGACATGTGGCCGGTCACCTGGGCCGCGGATGACAATCTTTATGCGGGGGCCGGTGATAACGATCCGTCAACGCGGATCAAGGGACTGGCGGGGCCTATGTGGAGTCCGATGAACTTCTGGCGGATCAATGCAAACAAGATGCCGGAATTGGTTGATAATTGGCCCATTGATCCGCGCATCTACTGCCAGAAACCGCATGTGGACAAGACGAACGGCATAAAACCTGCCGGTCTCTTAAGTGTGAACGGAACGTTGTATCTCGCCGTCGAAAACATGAACTACGGTGAGAATCCAGTCTTCAACCGGCAGCGGAACGTCAATGCCTGGATCATCACCTCCGTGGATTACGGACGGTCCTGGAACCGCGACGCGACGCCTCAAGACTTCTTCACCGGCCGGCTCTCGTCGCCGCATTTCATCCAATTCGGCCGCGATTATGCGGGCAGCCGGGATGAGTATGTCTACGCGACCTTCCCGGGGGCGGACGACGGGAACTCGTACTGGTGCAACGGGGACTACCTGCTGCTGGGACGGGTGCCTAAAGAGTCCATTCTCAGGCGTGACCAATGGGAATTCTATGCGGGTCTGGACCAAGCGCAGGCGCCCATCTGGATCGGCGACGATTCGGCGGCCACCGCCGTCTTCCGGTATACAACTTTCACGGGCGAGAACCATGTCGCCTACAATCCAGGGATTCGCCGATACCTGATGGGGAACTATGCCTTCTACGGCAAGGACGGCGAGCCACGTCCGTATCACAATAAACCTTGGTGCGAATATACCACCCAGTTGACGCTCTTCGAAGCGCCCGAACCGTGGGGCCCTTGGAAATTGTTCTACAAAGATGACTGCTGGGGTGTCGGTGAGTACCAACCGAATTTTCCAACCAAATGGATGAGCGAGGACGGTCGCAAAATGACCATGATATCATCGGGGAATAACGAGGATTACTGCCTCGTTTGCCAGGACCTTTACCTGAACATTCAAGAGTCTCTTCCGTGAGGAGATGACACGATGTTGAAGATAATGCGAAGCAGCGTGATTGCAGGTTTGGAATGGACAGGCGATCGCCTATCGTACCCCGATGCCGACGTCAAGGGCGACACCTTTCCGATGACGTGGGGCGATGACGACGAGATCTACACCTCAGCGGGCGACCCTCTCTGGGGCGAATCGAAGGACGGGCTGGACGTCGAACGATTCAGCGGCGGCCCGACCGACTACAAGATCACCAAAATCAACCCCATGGCCGACTACCGCGGCTGGGGCGGCAACGGTCCCAAGCCGAGCGGCATGATTTGCGTCGACGGCATTCTGTACCTGGCCTTTCAAAACCTGCGCGGCAACCAGAAAGCCCCGTACAGCCTGATCTCGCAGCACGGCAGTGACGCACACATCGTCCATGCCCTGCGCAACAACAGCGATTGGGGCGTCGGTTCGTGGGTGCCGGCGCTCGCCAACATCGCCGCGCCTATGTTTCAGGGGAACAAGTTCGGCGGCCCGGCCTTCATCAACTTCGGCAGGAATAACGCCAACGCCCGGGACGGCTACGTCTATGCGGTGTCGTCCGACCAGTGGGACAACGGTTCCAACCTTCGCCTGGGCCGCGTCCCCAAGGACAGCATCGTGCGGCGAGAGGCGTGGGAATGGGTGTGCGCCTTTGCCCCCTCGGGTGAGCCGGCTTGGAGCCCTGACCTCGACGCATCAATCCCCATCCTCAGCCTGCACCGGTGGCTCGGTATTCCGGAGATGGTCTACCTGGCCGGCATCCGGCGTTACCTGCTGCTGACTTGGCGTCTGCATAAGGATTTTTCGGGCGACGATGGCACCGATTTGATCGTCCTCGACGCCCCTGAGCCATGGGGCCCCTTCTCCCTGGTGCACTTCGAGGAATACTGGGAGGGGAAAGCCTTCAATCCTTATTGTCCGCGCATCCCGTTGAAATGGATGGATGCGGACGGCGTCAGTGGCTGGCTGCAGTTTTCCGGAAGTTGGAGCCGGTCTGGTCAGGGTGCGGGATACTACCGATCGAGCGTGCGTCCATTCCGTCTGAAGATGGTCTGACGCGAAACGTGAGGTTGTACGGTTGCATAATCTGAAAGACGGCGTGATCGTGAAAGCATGCTATTTAAGACCAGAAAGAAACATGTGAGGTACGCACGTTCTCATGTTGACAGGTTCCCATGAAGTCATTCCTTCATTCTTGCATTAACGTAAAGGATTGCGGTGCTCTGGGTGATGGCAATCACCTGGATACGGCGGCGATTCAGTCGGCCTTTGATGCCTGCGCCCGACAGGGTGGCGGCACGGTGTTCTTCCCGCCGGGATCCTATCTGAGCGGCACCTTGCGGCTGCGCAGTCGGGTGATGGTGCAGATCGGGGCCGGGGCCACGCTCCAGGGATCCTCTGACCCGCAGCATTTTGAATACATCCAGCCCAAGGTCTGGTCACGCGTGGATATGAGACCCACGCGGGCCTTTCTCTATGCCGAGGATGAACAGCAACTGACCCTTTCCGGCGAGGGAACCATTGATGGCGGCGGCAACAGCCCGGCCTTCACCGCCATCCCGTACTTCCTGTGGGCCAATCGCGCCCCGGGCGAGATGCTGGTTTGGATCAGGACGGAAGAAGGATGAACACGACACACGGAGTAGCACCATGAAAGTTCCCAAAACCGATTTTTCAAGAAGCGATTACATCACCTCGGCGCGGTTTCACTGCACCCGATGGCTCAATGGGACTGGCGACATGTGGCCGATTACCTGGGCCGCGGATGACAATCTCTATGCGGGGGCGGGTGACAACGATCCGTCATCGCGGATCAAGGGGTTGGCCGGCCCCATGTGGAGCCCGATGAATTTCTGGCGAATCAACGGAGACAAAATGCCGGAGCTGGTCGATAACTGGCCCATTGATCCGCGCCTGTATTGCCAGAAACCGCACGTGGACCCAAAGAACGGCATAAAACCGGCCGGCCTGTTGAGCGTCAACGGCACCTTGTATTTCGCCGTGGAGAACATGAACTACGGCGAGAATCCGGTCTTCAACCGTCAGCGGAATGTTAATGCCTGGATCATTACCTCCGTGGATTACGGACGGTCCTGGAACCGCGACGCGACGCCTCAGGACTTTTTCACTGGCCGGCTGTCGTCACCCCATTTCATCCAATTCGGACGCGATTATGCGGGCAGCCGGGACGAGTATGTCTACGCGACCTTCCCTTGGGCCGATGACGGGAACTCGTACTGGTGCAACGGGGACTATCTGCTGCTGGGGCGGGTGCACAAAGACGCCATTCTCAGGCGGGACCAGTGGGAATTCTACGCGGGCCTGGACAAAGCGCAGGCGCCCATCTGGAGCGGCGACGATTCGGCGGCCGCCGCCGTCTTCCGGTACAATAACTTTGCCGGAGAAAACCATGTCGCTTACAATCCAGGCATCCGACGATATCTGATGGGGAACTATGCCTTTTACGGCAAGGACGGAGAACCGCGGCCCTATCACAATGAACCGAAGCGCGCCTATACCAGCCAACTGACGCTCTTCGAAGCGCCCGAACCCTGGGGCCCATGGAAGTTGTTCTACAAAGACGATTGCTGGGGTGTCGGTGATTACCAGCCGAACTTCCCGACAAAATGGATGAGCGAGGACGGTCGGAAGCTGACCATGATCTCATCGGGGAATGGCGAGGACTACTGCCTCGTTTGCCAGGACCTTTACCTGAATGTTAATAATGAATGACGTCCATAATCGAGGTCGCGCAGCAACCCACCGCGTTGGTCGCGAAGATGAGGCCGACGGGAAATGTCGGGCAGTAACAGACCGTTACCTTTCGACCTATTACTTTCATGGGCAGGATCTGTGCATGGTCCCACGCCATGTGCGTGCGGACGTGGCCTGGATGGCGGCCCGCCATGTCGATGGGGTTTTCGTAGGCGTTCATGATGCTGACCTCCTCGGTGGCAATACCGCTTTGGTTTGCGAAACGATCCGTAACGCCGGCCTGGATGTGTGGCTGATTCCATCCCGGGTGGGCGGGCTGGTGGCCGGCTGGGGCCGGCAGCCAAGCTACCTTTCGGTCAATCATCCCGAATGGTGGGCGCGGGGTGCCGATGGCAGTCCGCGACAATGTTTTGGACCGCAATTGAGTGTCTTCCATCCAGAAGTTCCCGGTGCCATCGCAGCGACCGTCAACAAAATGCTGGAGAAGTTTCCCGCGACAGGCATTGTCTGGGATGAAATCAAGACTCTTTGCGGTGAAGACCATAGCCAGTCAGCCATCGATTCCCTCGGACATCCCGCCGGCGAAGACGACATGGTCGATGGTACCGTGGCCTGCTTTTCCGCAATCAACCGCCAGCTTCGGGCGCTTCGTCCCGAACTCCGCATCGCCTGTTTTCTTTATGCCGATAGCAAACAGAAACACATCGAACGCTGTGCGGCGATGGACATGCTCAACGAATTCGGCTGCGATGGCAAGTGTTTCCGACCCGGAGAATCTCCCGCCGGGGAAGGCGGCCCGAACAAGGTACTGCTGGGAGGTAATGACGCCCGATTTGCGGCGGCGGCCAAGGCGAACAATTGCATTCCGTTCACGCTATTGGAAACCCAATTGCTCGATCAACCGGCCCTGGAGTTAAGTTTATCGCGCTTGCCAGAATTTCTGGACACCAAAACCGGCCATTTAGTCTATTACTACTACCCCTACGGTTTGGCGGAGCCAGAGCGTTTTATGCCAGCCTTTGGCGATGCAATGGCTGGCTGGCGCGCGAATGCCAATATATAAATCACAAACTGAAAGTGAACTATGAACATCGAAAGAATGCGGAATCGCAATAGGCAATGTTAACGATCAGAGCGTCGATGCGATCGGTGAATCGGTCGATGCTGAACGCCATCCCATACTCTCGACGCCTATTCACCGTGGGTCACTCGGGCTTGCCCAGGAGGCGGCACAATTGGGCTATCAGATGAAGCCGGCCTATGCCGACAAGTGCCACCTCTGCCAACAGGCGCGAGAAGCGTTGCGCAGCAGGTATCCGGAGTACTTGGTGCCGGGTACTCACTATGTTGACACGGAAGGCCCGGTGACGTCTGTCGTAAGGAGCAGCGAGTGAGAAGCATGCCGCAAAAGACGGTTGAGTTGGCGGAGCCGCGCCAGGCAACTCTGATGGGCACGCCGGTGGATATCTCATCCAGCGCGTATCTGTATCGGGCGGACCGCGGTGCCGATGAGAACCCGCCGGAAAGCTGGCTGGCCCTCATGCACTATGCCAGCTTGCCTTTCGACAAACCCGTGGACCTGAACGCTCCGGCGATCAAGCAGGTACTCTGCGGATTGCTCTGGGAAGAGATCCGCCCGGTGCAAACAGTGAAATTGACCTGGGCCGACGGCGCCAAACATCGGCCGGCTCCGGATGAGTTTCGGAAGGGCGAAGTAATCGTGCAAGTACGTTATTGAAAACCAGAAGAAACGGTTTCGAATTATATGGCTCAACTGACCTCCCGCAGAAAGAACAATCGACTGCACCGTCTAGATGCGATCTCGATCGGCAGACCGTTCTCCAACAACTCACGCCCGCTGACCGTCATGACTGCCTTGCTGTCGGCATCTTCCACCTCGAACAGTGCCGCCGTGTCGAGGCCATGCAACGGGAATCGGGCTTTCTCGATCGGACTGCCTTGTTTGCGAAAAGCCAGCACCATTCCTGCGTTCATGTCTGGGCGGTGGAATTGATATGCCGCCCAGTCTTTCATCGAATTGGTCTGGTCAAACAACGGGTAGAAATCGCCCGTGAAATACACCTTGGCCCGATGGTACTCCGCGAGGCGTTCGCGCAACCACGGATAGGGATAATTCGCTTTGATCGGACAGTCCTCGTAGGCAAACAGGTGGACGACTATTCCGGCAGCCAGCGTGCTGCGGAAATGATAACTGTCGCCGCCATGATCCTGAGTGCCGAAGGCAAAGTGAGGCAACCAGTAGGAGAGTCCATGCACCTGCTGCTGATTGCGTTCGGTGACGTAGTCGGGGAAGCATTGCATGTCGCTGGCCCAGAGTGGAATGCTGTGCCGCATCATCTCAAAGTCGAGACGGCGTCCGCCACTGGCGCAGTTGTCGATCAGGAGTTTGGGGAAGCGCCGGCGCAATTCGCCGAGGAATGTGTAGAGGCCTTCAACGTAGCGAATTTCACTGATGCCGATGCGTTCCGGCGTGTCATTGCCCTGCCAGAACGGCAACGGATCAATATTGAAATCCTGACGGTAGCAGTCGAGCCCCTGTTCGGCGATCAAGCCGGCGATCAGTTCGGTGCACCACTGTCTCGCTTCCGGATTACCTAGATTGAGCAACAAGTTGTTGCCGGGCGTCTTGGCGCCTAGGAACCACTCGGGATGTTCCAGGGTAATCGGCCTGCCGTAGATCGCCCGCTCCGGTTCAACCCATAGCAGAAACGCTTTGCCGCCCGCGTGCGCGGCGTCGCTGATCTCCTTGAACCCATTCGGAAAGGTGTCTCGATTGACACTCCAGTCGCCGGCCTGGGAACCCCATGCGGGGGTGAATTCGCTGGCGTTCGGACCTGCCTTTCCATACCACCCAGCATCGATCCAGTAATAGTCGAAAGGAATCTGTTCCGCATCGAGATTCTTGATGCGCGCAAGATGACTGGCGGCGACCATGCCGCCCCAACTCAGGTTGCAGGCTGGAGCCTGGATGGTTTTCCCTTCGCAACGCGGCGCCAGGTTCTCGAGGATGAAATGACGCAGAAGGTTGTGGCCGCGAATCGCATCGGTGCCTTGCCAGCGGATCATCAGGATGGCTGGCTGGCGGATGGTTTCGCCCGGTTCCAGCACGGTGCGGATGGTTTCCATTCCGGCCTGGAAACGGACACTCTCGGATCCCGAACTGATCTCGGCATGCCACTGTCCCGTCCATCCGATGCCAAACATCAACCCACCTTCTTCACCCTGAAAGTTGAAATACGGCATCCAGTCCACCGATGGTCTTCCGCCAACGCCGCCCATCGCGATGGGGATTGCCAGGTTGTCTTGTACCCTCATGAAATCGTCGCGGAATTCTTCCCCGGTCATTTTCTTGACGGGCGGATAGTTGAACGCACCCCGGGCACGGTAGAGGGTTTTGTTGCCGGAACAGGGCCAGGCCAGGTCAAGGGCCTTGACCTGTTCCAGAATCGGGGTTGCAGTCTTGCCTGTATTTTGGAAAGCGACATTCCAGAGGCAGGCCGGGGAATTGGCATACTCCTGCAGCTCGACCGTACATTGCAGGCCGGTATCCTGATCACGACATGTGAATTGGTGGGTGGCATAATCCTTGCCGTCGGACTGGGTATGCTTGATGCCCCATTTTCTCAGCCACTGTTCCGAATCCAGGCCGTCATACTTGAATGATAGCGGCAAAGACCTGCCCCAGCCTTGTTGCGCGGAGACGACGCCAACTTCAGTTTTGGTTGTTCTGCCGAGTCCGAGGCCCGCAATCCATTTGGTGAGCGTTTGTCGTTCTTCTGCTTCGACTGTAAATCCGCTGTTCATTGTTCGCATAGGGTAGTTGATTGGCCGATGGGTTTCATTGACGCCGCTGTGGAGTTGGCGGCCTCGCGGTCATTTGGTGTCTTCCGGAAACGCAGCCGCAGCCAATAGGACGTCATTCCGCCCGTCACCTCGATACATGTCTGTTCCGTATCTCCCGAGAAGCCGACGGTGTCCAGCAGGCGACAGTCGGACGGCGTCGGGTCCACGAGTTCCACGGCGATTGCGCCGCCGCGATGAGCCACGAGCGTGCCGGGTAGTTCACTCTTGATCAGCACCTCGGTGGCTTCCCAAAAACCATCTTCCGGTGCGCGCAGGAAGAGGTAGGCACCTGCCGGTCCCGTCACAAGCGGGCGCCCGTCCGGCGCGATCGCGTCGCGCGACATGGCAGCCAGGCAACGGCCGGCCGCGACATGCAGGATCTCGTGGCTGCCCTCTGCGGTGGTCGCGAGCCGGGCGGTCAATGTCCCAACGGTGGTGGTCGTCCGGCACGTCTCCGGATCGTGGGACACGGGACGGATTCCCGCGAGCAGCACGGCCAGATCCTTGAAGACCAGCCCGGCGGGTTTGAGCGTGCCATCCTCATGGGTGTGCATGCCCAGCCGATCGTCCCATTTCTCCATCGGGAACGTATGGTGGTGCTCGTAGCTGTCCTGCCAGAGGCGCATCTGCCGGGTCCAGGACCACGGCATCCACCCGGCAGCGCCGACCAGCAGGGTCGTCACCGCGCACGTCCGGAAACCCTCCGCCTGTTGCAATTCGGCCGGCAGGTGTTCGGGCCGGTCGAAGTGCAATTCCTGCAGCAGGACCGGTCGCGTGGATGTGTGGCGGAACGACGGCGAGATGCGTCCGTGGATGCTGTCGTAGTCAACACCCGACGGAAGATGGTTGACCCCTCCGACGGTGAGCAGGCGAGGGGAGCCGTCTGCCGCCAGCGCGGCACCCAGATCCCCGGCCCACTCGGCTACGGCCTCGTCGGTGACCATGTACGGCTCGTTGAAGAGATCCCAGGAGATGCCCGGCACCTGGCGGTAGCGCCGGTCCAGGGCCAGGAGAAACTCCTTCTGCGCTGGGCGGAGCCGACGGTCGTACACGGCCTCCACCGTACCGTACCAGCCGCGCGGGTCGCCCATTTCTTCCGGAACCAACGTAAACAGGTCCCCGTTGTAGACAATCCCGTATTTTTGGCCGAGATAGATGAATAGATCCCAGATACGCCAGACGCGTTCGTCTGGCATAGCGCCGACGCCGCTTTCCAACTCGCGATAGAAATCCGGCAACCGCCCGTGATGATACAGGAGGTAATCGCGGAACCACTTGAGGTGATGGTAGTGCGGACGAATCATGTTCACGCCACACGCCTGCATCTGCCGGTGATCCCGGATGATATGGGCCACATCCGGCCGAAACCACATGGCTTCGCCGCGGGTGGACTCGTAGTAGTTGGTCCCCGTGATAACGGTCGGCTGATCGTTCACGGTCAGGTAGTGCCCTTTGATCCCGAGGCGCGGGCCGCGGCGGATCACGTCTTCGTTCCACACCACAAAGCCGTTGGCGGCCTTGGAGACCGCGCGGCCATCGCGGAGCAACCGCACGCGCACCGTGTACTCGTCGCTTGCGAACCGGGCGGGATGCCAGTGGTGAGTCCGCCGGCTGGTGCGGCCCGGCGGCAGTTGCAGTTGTTCCTCTGCGTGGTGTGCCACGACGCCGGCCGCGTCGGCTATGTCCAGTGCCATTGTGACGCTGACCGCCTCCGGTTCGAAGCTCGCCAGCTCAATGGTGAGCGCGACTTCCTCACCCTGGCGATAACACGCGTACCCGGCCTCGACATCCTTTACGAACACGCGGTTGGCCAGAAGACCGAACAAGGCCTGCATGAGTTCCGGGAAGTGCGGCGCCTCCGGCGCCAGTGGATGCGCGCCGTCCACGTGCGTGAAATGAATGCGTCGACTGCCGTTTTCAAAATCCTGCGACAGTGCCGCGCTGATGCAGACTTTCTGACCCCAGTGGTCAAAGCCGCGCAGCAGCGGAAGCACGGTCCGGGCGGGCGTACGCTCGGGGAAGACATTACCCGACGGGGGCCGGGGCACCGGGTCATGGGCGCTGTTGACAATTACCACGCCTGTGGACGATGGCATCCAAGCCACGGCAGATTTCAGGTCCGGCAGCAAGTCGCTGTCCGGATGCTCGACGGCCGGGGGCACGCGGCATTGATAGTACTTGATGCCGAACTTGGAGATCCATTTATCGAACACCTCGGTGAGCTTCTCCAGCGTGTCGTTCTCCATGTGCTTGCCGTACGGACTTGCCTGATTGGCGAACGGGATGCCGCCGCTGGTGAGCACGGCGCCACCTTGCCGCAGGAAATAGTTGAAGGTCTGCCCGGAGAACAGCGAGTAGGCGTCCATCGGATAGACACTGCCATAGGGATAGACCAGGATATCCATCTTTCCCTTGAACAAAATGGCGTGCGAGCGAATCTGGTCGGCATCCAGCGACACCACCCGGACGCCCGGGATCGTCTCCCACGCGGTCGCGATAGGTTCGAACCGGAGTCCCGGAGGGACCTCCTGGCCCGCGAATCGCGGGTCGTTCATCACCCCCACGACGATGCCGTTGTGGGCGGACAGTTCGCGCGCCAGTTCGGAATATCCGGCGGCAACGTTCTGACGGACGGCCCCGCCATCCGCATACAGGTTCTGGGCATTGGCTGTCTCTGACATTCTGAAATTATGTTCTTTTGCCTTGCCGCACGCCAACGGATAAATTATGTATGCTGTTGCATGAACAGGGTCACACAAGCCCAAATTGCGCGGGAAGTCGGCCTGAGTGTGGCCACGGTCTCGCGCACCCTGGCCAACGACCCGCGGGTTGACGCGGCCACCGCCGGGCGCGTGCGCGCGGTGGCGGAGCGGCTGGGTTACCGCCCTGATCCTGCTTTCTCCTGGATGGCCGAAGTTCGTTGGCGTGGTGGAAAAGGTTGCCAGCGCCTCAATCTGGCCTTCATCTTCCAGTTCCGTCAGCATGCCTCGGACAAGAGGTTGTTCTATCACGGGGCTGAAACGCATGCGGCGGAACTGGGATACGGGCTGGACCAGTTCTTCATGGAGGACTACCCCGATTCGGGCGCCTTGCAGCGCATTTTGATCGCCCGCGGAATTCGCGGGATCATCGTTGGCCCGCTTTTCAAGTCCGAGCCGACGCTGGAACTCGACTGGAGCAAGTTCTGCACGGTGGGGTGCGGGCATGGCCACTTCGAGCCTACTTTCCATGTGGTGACGTACGATCCCTATGAAGCCATAATGGTCGCGTGGCGGCGGGCACTCGCCTACGGCTACCGCCTGCCCGGCCTCGTCATTCCGCTCCACGCGCCGCCGGTGTGCGTGGATGACGACGAGAATCGCCGGGCCGCGGCCCTGCTCTGCCACGATCAAGGCGCCCCGGGCGGCAACGTGCCGCCCCTGTGCTATTCGTTTGGCGATCCGTACGAGGTTCTGGTGAAACGGATGCGGTCCTGGTTCCGGAAGTGGAAGCCGGATGCCGTGCTCGGATTGAACGATATGCCTTTGGGTATACTCCAGCACGAGTTCAAGGTGCGGGTGCCCGGTGAGGTTGGCTTTGCCCAGTTCGCCGACACCGACCCTGAACAGCAGGGCATTGCCGGCATCAAGGATTCGGCCGAAGACATCGGCCGTGCGTCCGTGGACCTTCTGCAACTGATCCTCCGCACCAACCAGTGGGGCCTGCCCAAGACCCGCATCCGGCACTATGTCGAACCGGAGTGGATTGACGGTGAGACGCTGCCACGACGAGCCGGCACGAAGGCGTAATCTACTGCGCAGTTCGGGATTGTGTGACCTGCCTCATGCAACAGCATGCATGATTTATCCGTTGTCGCGGGCAAGGCCAAGTAACACAATGCCATTCAGAAGTTCAGGCTTTTCAGGTTAGCGTCGCTCCGTTCCGCAGTGAGAGCCCGGGGCGTTGGCGATCCAAGACAGGTCCGGAGGTAGATGTCACGATGAGCGGCCAGGAAGTACCAGGGGACAGAAGCAACCTTATTGTCGATAGATGCACCGACACCGAATTCTCTCTTGGCGGCGAGTTGGGCCGGCGGCTGGAGGCGGTGACGCGGCAATGGATTTTGCCTGCGCCATACGCCAATCCCGGCATGCTGGAGATGTTCCGCCAGCGTGACCGTAAGCCGTCGCACGACATGGAACCGTGGGCCGGAGAGTTCGCCGGCAAGTACCTGACGCATGCTGTGCAAATCTGGCGACTCACGCGCGACTCCGAATTGGGCAAGCACATCCGCTGGTTTGTCGGAGAACTGGTGGCCCTTCAGGCCGAAGACGGTTATCTCGGCCCGTGGCCGGCAGCGTGGCGCCTACGCAAGGGGGCGCCGAATTGCAAGGGGGGGAAGATTGGCGAGCCCTGGGACGCTTGGGGACATTACCACGCCATGGTCGGGCTATTGCTGTGGCACGCCGATACCGGCGATGCCCGAGCGCTGTCCTGCACGCGTCGGATCGCTGACCTGTTCTGCCGCCGTTTCCTCGACAATCCCAAGGAGCGATTGCACGATACCGGCGCGCACGAGATGAACCAGGCTCCGGTGCATGCGTTGGCCTGGCTCTATCGCCTGACCGGCGAACGCTGCTACCTCCGCATGGCCGAGCAGATTGTCGAGGAGTTCGGCGTGCCTCCCGCCGGGGACTACCTCAATGCCGCGCTGGCCGGCAAAGAGTTTTGGGAAACGCCCAAGCCGCGCTGGGAAAGCCTGCATCCGATCATGGGGTTGAGCGAACTCTACCGTGCGACCGGGCGTGATGACTATCGCCGGGCATTCGAACATCTCTGGTGGAGCATGCTGAAAGGCGACCGCCACAACAACGGCGGCTTCTCCAGCGGTGAGAAGGCCACTGGCAACCCTTGCGACAACGGCGCTATCGAATCCTGCTGTACCGTTGCCTGGATGGCCATGAGCGTTGAGATGCTGCGGCTGACGGGCGGTTCCATCGTTGCCGACGAACTGGAATTATCCATGCTTAATTCGGGGCTGGGGATGATGTCGCCTTCCGGCCGCTGGGTGACTTATAACACGCCCATGGCCGGGGAACGTCAGGCCAGCGCGCACACTATCGTCTTCCAGTCGCGGGCGGGCACGCCCGAGCTGAACTGCTGCTCGGTCAACGGGCCGCGCGCCCTCGGGCTCCTTTGCGAGTGGGCCATCATGCGACGCTCCAACGGCCTCGCGTTGAACTACTATGGCCCTGGCACGATCCAAACCCCCGAAGCGGTGTTGGCGCAGACCACCGACTATCCGCGTGAAGGACGGGTGGACATCGCGGTGACGCCGCGGTCGAAGAAGCCGTTCACGCTGGCGTTGCGCATCCCCTACTGGTCGGAGAAGACGCGGGTTCGGATCAACGGCAAGCCGGTCAAGGGTGTCAAGGCCGGGAGCTATTGTGAGATCAACCGCAGTTGGAACAAAGGTGATACGGTGCGGCTTGATCTCGATTTTCGGCCGCACTACTGGGTCCGCGAGACATCGGGACCGGGAGCGTCTCTGAAATTGAAAAGATCCCTGGCCTCCATCTATCGGGGCCCTCTGCTGCTCGCGTACGACCCGCATTACCAATGCTCCGATCCTGTCGAACTGTCCGTGCTGGACGGCGCTGCCTTGAAGTTTCGGCGGGTGACCGACCGGCGCTGGCTCAAACCCTGGCTGCTCTTGGAAACGACAGCAGCGGACGGGTTGAAGGTGCGCCTGTGCGACTTCGCCAGCGCAGGCGCAACGGGAACCGCCTATGCGACGTGGTTGCCGGTGAAGCAAGGACCGCCGCCCGCGTCCTTCACCCGGGAAAATCCACTTCGGAGCCAGCGTGCGTAGAAGAATACTGCGGACATCGTGCCATTCGGGGATTGAGTGGTCTGATTAATGCAACAGCATACATCACTTATCCGTTGTCGTGGACAAGGCGAAATGAAATAATGCCATTCATAAGTTCAGGCTCTTCAGGCACGAGCACCATGAACGGAGGTCGCAGATGAGCATCAACCGGTCGGCAGTCATACTGGGCAGTCTTATTCTGGCACTCACTGGTGCGCCTTGGGCGCAGGCGGGCACGTACGCGTGGACCAACACCACGGTCGGCTACTGGACCAACAGTTTCAACTGGAGTCCAACCAATAGCACGCCCGGCGCCGCCTCTGGCGACACCGCGAATCTGACCCAGTCATTCGCCGGCGTCTACACGAATATCCTGAATGCCACCCTGGGCAACAGTCTGACCGCGCTGACCCTCTCCAACGCGTCGGGTCAGGCCTGTCTGATCGTCACTAACAACACGCTTGGCGTCGCCACGCTGAACCTTTGTAACGGCGGTCTGTTGGAACTCGACAACGGCGCGGTGCTCAACGACACCAGCGCACTCAATTGGACGGGAACCAATGGCGTCATCGTACTTAATGCAGGTGGCACGTTGAATACCCCAGCGGCGACGTTGTATTTCGGCAACAGTGTCTCAGGTATCACCGGCCTGGTAACCAGTGCCGGGAGTCAAGGCGGCCTGTGGAATCTTGGCGGGCATCTTCTTCAAATCGGTAACGGCACCGCCTCTGGCGATACATTAATCGTTGCCAACGGAGTGGTGGCGACGAATTGGGTCCTCAAGGAATACGGTGCTGCCTGTGCGTTGATGATCACCAATGGCGCAACCGTCCATGCAAATAGCGGCGGCACCTTCCAGATTGGCGGCAACGGCGGCTCGGTGGTTGTGGGCGGAGGCAACCAGACCTCGACGCTGAATATGAACGGCGGTGAAATCTGGGTTGGGCAGCAAGCGGCTAATAACAACTTCACCATTGACGTCAACGGTGTCGTGACCAACGTCACAGGGTCGCTTTATGCGGGTGGGGTCATCGTTGGATGGAATCAGAGTGGTTATGTGGGCATCAGCAACAGTCTGACAGTCAAGAATGGCGGCCAGTTGTGGGCTAATGCGCTGACTGTTGGATATATTTACGACACTGTTACTAACCTATGTCCTTTCGGGAATACCGTGTTGATCTCCAGTGGCCTGGTCAACGTGGCCGGTGCGGTGAAGGTGGGTGGGGGGGCTGGTGCGCCCCAGATACCCAGCGGGTCCTGGAACTCACTCACGATCACCAACGGCGGCCGACTGAACTCGACAGGAGCCACTTCCATCGGCGGCAACGGTAACGTTGGCAATAGTGTGACGGTCGTAGGAGCCGGATCAATCTGGAATCTTGGCGGGACGTCGATTGGAATGGATTCGACCGGCAATGTGCTCACCGTTGCAAACGGGGGCATGATTACCAATGCCAGTCAAGTCCTGGTCGATACTTCCTCCACCGTCAACAATTCCATCATCGTCACCAATGGCGGAAGAATACTTGGCGGCTCCCTGCAGGTCGACGGAACGGGAAACTCCGTCTGGCTTGGCGGTGGCAATCAAACCTCGACGTGGAATGTCACCGGGGATGTTCTGTTTCCGCAGGCATCTGGTGCCATTTCGAGCGGCAATACGCTGACCATTGATGCCAATGGCGTGATGAACGTGTCGGGCGCGAGTTACGGCGTCGCGATCGGCTTTGAGCAGGGCCAATACGCCTACAACAACAGTTTGACGGTCCAGAATGGCGGCCAGTTGTGGATTAATACCGCCAAAGGGTTGACTCTTGGCTACTATTTAAGTGGAACGGCGGGAAGTTCGAACAATGCGTTGCTGATCACATCAGGTGGTTACGTCAATTCTACGGCTGGCGGTGTGACCGTGGGGTCGTCCTCGTACAGTACCCAAAATACACTGCGTGTGACAGCCGGGGGCATTTTGGAGGCGAACTCGCTGACGGTTGGAAACATCACGGGCAACAGTCTGACCAATAACGGGGGCATCTTCCAGTTTACATCGAGTTCTCCCACGATCACGCCGGGAAGTTTCGGCCGCATCGGCATCAACAGCGGCACGGTCTCTTTCCGCGGCATCACCACGGCCGACGTGTTGTGCAATCAGAGTGGCAACCTGAACCCGACCACCAAGGTCGCGTGGTCCGGCAAGAATGCCTTCCGGTTGAACAATGCGACGAATAACGCCTCGGGCCAGACTTATACGTTCACGGACACGATGGGGCCGACCAATTTCGCGCGGCTGGAACTGTTGAACGGCTCGTTATATCGGGGTGGCAACGTCACGATCGGGACCAACGGGACGCTGGTCGTGACCAATGGCGTGAGCACGATGAGCGGAGGGACGCTCACGTTTGCATCGAATGCGACGCTGAGCGTCGACGTCACTTCCGGCAGCTATCTGGTGGCGACGAACGTGAATCTTGGCAACTGCACTTTGGCTCTCAATCTGGGGTCTTCGCCGACGCTCAATACGCCCGTGACGATCATCAGTAACAGCCTGGGCGGTGTTGCCGGGACCATTGCCGGTCAGTTCTCGAATGGCAGTCGTTGGATAACGATCATCAATAACACGAATTACGTCCTTAATCTCACGGTGGCGAATGGAAGCGGTGTGTCGCTGACCACTCGCGTGCGGACGAGTGGCACCATCATGTTCATTGAATAGTCGTGGGCGAAGGGGGCGGCATCATGGACCTCATACATAAACTCCAACGCTCGTCAGCGCCTTGTCGAGCAGGACTTGCCGTGTGGTTGTCCGTCGTGACGGCCGGGATGGCAACTCCGGTGGCCCAGCAGATTCCTTTCTCCGATTCGTTCGAAAACTACACCAACGGCGCCATCGTGCAGGCGCTCACCAACAACGGTTGGGATGCGTCGGATCCATCGGTGGTTGTGCAGACGAACGCGGTCTGGGACGGCACGAATGCGGTGATCGTGCCGGCGGGCACGATCGTGTCGAATGCCATTATCGGCGCGGCCGTGACGAATGTGTGGACGGAGTGCGCCATGCTCATGCAGCCGCGCAGCGACACCAATGGCGCGAGCATCGATAGCAATGCCGTGGTGGCCGTCAATCTGGATGCCATCAGCACGTGCCTGCAGGCGTACAACCCCTCGAATGGCTGGGTGACCCTGAGCAATACCGTCTGGGGGGGAGTGGCGCCGGCGGTGACCAACGGACAATGGGCACGGGTGACGACGTATCTCAACTACGGCACCAAGCAATGTGCGGTGTTCCTGAACGGACAACTGGTGACGGAACTCTTACCGTTCATCAACACCAATGCGAATGCCTGTTCGTCGTTCCGGATGCAGGGTGACAGCACGACCAGTTCCTACCTGGACGACTTCTCGATCCGCCAGACTTATCCGTCAACCTTGACGAACGACTGGAATAGCGATGGCATCACCGACGCCCAGGAAATCGCCGCTTACGGCTACCTGGCCTTCACGCTCAATGTCGGCCCCGGTCAGACCTACACCACCATCCAGTCGGCCGTGACGGCGGCCCTGCCGAAGTACACGATCAACGTGGCGGCCGGGACCTACACGGAGAACGTCACTCTGGCACAAAGCCTGGCGGGACTGACCGGGACGGCGTTCGCGGTGAACGGCTCGCTCGGCGTCGGCCCCGGGGCGGTGGTGTTTGTCCGAGGGCTAACGTCGTGCGGTAATCTCGGCATTTCCAACGCCGCCAGCCTGACGGTGGCCGGGGCGGTGTCGGCGAACAGTGTGACCCTCGGTTCGGGGGCAGTGGTTTCGGTCGGCGGTGTGCTGAACGCGGTTTCGCTCGCCCTGGCCTCGGGTTCCAGCCTGACCGCGTCGGGAGGCCTGTCCGTGACCGGTTCGGTCAGCGTGAGTTCTTCGGCCTCTTTGGTTGTGAACGGACAACTCGTCGGGCAAGACGTCAGTGTTGCCGGCGCGTTGGCGTTTTCGCCGGGTGGCACCTTGACCTGCACGAACCTCAGCGTGAGCAATGGTGTCACCTTGTATCTGACTAATGTGACGGTGACGGTCAGCAACCTGACGATTGGCACGGGAGCCAGGGTGGTCGTGGTCAATGGTACCGTGACGGCGGATGGGATGACCCTGACGGGTTCATTCACGTTGGATCAGAATTGGGGCAATCAAGGCGCTTCGTCGCAACTGCCCTATTCGGATGGCTTCGAGACCTACCCGGCGGGAACCCCGCTAAACTTGCTGGGGTTCCGGGGTTGGGGCGCTTCCGATAACGGTGTGACGGTGGAAACGAACCAGGCGTATGGCGGCAGCACTAACGCGGTTGGCGTGGGCTACAGCATGACGTTGTCCAACCGGGTGGCTTCGGCCGGCGCGAGCCAGGTGTGGACCGATTTCCGGGGCATCCTCTGTTGCGACGCCAACGATGAAGGCGCGACTGTCCGGTCGAACGCGGCGTTCATGATGGCGGTGACGACCAACGGGTATTTGAGCGTGTACAACCGGACGGCGCTCGCGTGGGACGTGTGCACGCAAGATGTCTGGGGGAAGCCCGTGGCGTCGGTGGGGACCGGGGAGTGGGTCCGCATCAGCGTGTTCAACAATTACGCCACCAGGCAGTGCGCGGTGTTCCTGCGAGGCGTGCTCGTGCGGCAGCGGTTGCCCTTCATCAACACGAACCTCGCGAGTTACTCGATTTTTGGCATGGGCAACAACGAAATCAACGCCGCCTACCTGGACGACGTGTACATCGGCGCGGCCTATCCCGTTTCCCTGACCAATGACGCCAACCAAAACGGCGTGCCGGACGCACAGGAGATTGCGGTGATGGGTGACGTGTTCACCCGCGGGTCCGTGTTCGTGCTCCGATAGCGTTTGCGAAATGGACCAGTGAACGACCGCAAGCGCTGATCACCTTGAAGGTGAGTCCCAATTGACGATGAAGGTCAGGAGTCCTGTTGGCTGTGTGGCGCGTAGAAAGCGCCCAGTCGGTTGCGATATGGAAATTCGTATGGACATTTCCCAGATCAAGTTGCGGTATGCTGCTGCTCTCGCCGGGTTGGCAGGAAATACGAAGAAGGTGTTTGGTTATGACTTGCCGGTTCTGATTGAGGGCGGCAGCTACCCGGGCATCTGGCTCGAATGCGGGCCTTTGGAAGGATTGGTGTATGGGCGATATGGCAAGTTCGAAGTAGCCAAGGCGAATCACGAGGTCTTTTTCCATTTGCAGAGGGAGGACGGTTACTTGCCTTGCTGGGTATGGGGCGATAGGGCTGGGACGGCGCAGATCCAGATGGTCGTGCCAATTGCCGCCACCGCCCTGGAGACGGCCGACATGACAGGCGACGAAGGCTTCCTTGCCCGTGCCTATGTCGCCTGCACACGATGGGATCATTGGCTCAGCCGTTATAGGGACACCCGGGGGACCGGGCTCTGTGAGGCATTCTGTGAATATGATACGGGGCATGATAACAGTCCGAGATTCCGCAACCTCCCCAGGGAATGCCCGAACCGCGATGCGGCGGTTTGCCCCGTGGCTGGCAAGCTCCCCTATCTTGCGCCGGATCTTTCCGCCTCGGTTTTTGGCGGAAGACGCGCACTGGCCCGGATGGCGGATCGTCTCGGCAAGTCTGTTGAAGCTCAGTTCTGGCTGGAGCGGGCCGAGCAGATGCGAGAACTTATCATCAAGCACTGTTTTGACCCTGAAGACGAATGTTTCTATGACGTAGACCGGGACGGGAAGTTTGTGAAGATTCGGGGAGATGTGCTTACCAGGGTACTGGGAGAACATGTGCCTGACCAGGCATTGTTCGATCGCATCTATGAGCGCCATATCACCAACCCAAAAGAGTTCTGGACCCCGTATCCGTTGCCGTCAATCGCAGTCAGCGATCCCGCATTTGTGCGCGAATTGCCGGGCAATTCCTGGGGTGGAGCGTCCCAGGCATTGACAGCCCTGCGTGCGCCACGGTGGTTTGAGCACTACGGCCGGGCGAACGACTTGCGGCACCTGATGAATCGTTGGGTGGAAGCGATTGTCGCTTCACCCGGCTTCATGCAGCAGATGAATCCATGGACGGGTGAATTCTCAACTTCCGAGGGGTATTCGCCAGCGATGTGCGTGTTGATCGACTTCGTGGATAGACTTGGAATACTGACTGCCGAAGCGGCTCGCCAGTAACTGACTGGGTCAATCGCTGCAGCATAGAGGAGATACCATGAAAGCGCTCCAAGCCGACTTCCCGATAAGTAATTGCATAACTTCCGCACGGTTTCACTGCAAGCGATGGCTCAATGGGATTGGCGACATGTGGCCGATCACCTGGGGCGCGGATGACAATCTCTATGCGGGGGCTGGTGACAACGATCCGTCATCGCGGATCAAGGGGTTGGCCGGGCCGATGTGGAGTCCGATGAACTTTTGGCGGATCAACGGAGAGAAAATGCCGGAGCTGGTTGATAATCTGACGGGGGAACTATGCCTTTTACGGCAAGGACGGCGAACCCCGGCCATATCACAATGAACCGCAACGCGCCTATACCACCCAGTTGACGCTCTTCGAAGCGCTCGAACCCTGGGGCCCATGGAAATTGTTCTACAAAGACGATTGCTGGGGCATCGGTGATTACCAGCCGAACTTCCCGACCAAATGGATGAGCGAGGACGGTCGCAAAATGACCATGATATCATCGGGGAATAACGAGGATTACTGCCTCGTTTGCCAGGACGTATACTTGACTGTCAAATGAATCGCGGAGGACACGGATGGCACGGATGGGATTGCCCCTCATCTTATCGGTGTCATCCGCGTAATCCGTGGTCAGAATATTGGCTCCGGCTATGCCGGGTTAGGTAAACATGGCATGTCAGTGCTCAAGAAGCACAATGACCTTGCTTACGTCGTCCTGCTGGGCGGTGAGCCGGGCCTCTTCCCTGAACTGACCCATAAGTTGGTGACTTCAATTCAGCCCGGCAATGAAGGTTGTACGGTTGCATAATCTGAACGGCGACGTGGTCGTGAAAGCATGCTATTAAGAACCGGAAGAACGCGAATACCACGCAATGCTCATGTTGACAGGTTCCCATGAAGTCATTCCTTCATTCTTGCATTAACGTAAAGGATTGCGGCGCTCTGGGCGATGGCGTCCACCTGGACACGGCGGCGATTCAGTCGGCCTTGGATGCCTGCGCTGGACGGGGGGGCGGTACCGTATATTTCCCACCGGGATCCTATCTGAGCGGCACCTTGCGGTTGCGCAGTCGGGTGACGGTGCAGATCGGGGCCGGGGCCACACTCCAAGGATCCTCTGACCCGCAGCATTTTGAATACATCCAGCCGAAAGTCTGGTCACGCGTGGATATGAGACCCACGCGGGCCTTTCTCTATGCCGAGGATGAACAGCAACTGACCCTGTCGGGCGAGGGAACCATCGATGGCGGTGGCAACAGCCCGGCCTTCACGACCAACCTGAAGGACACGGACAATCTTCGTCCGTATTGCCTTCACATCGTCAATTGCCGACAGGTGACCGTGCGCGATCTGTGTTTGCAGAACTCGGCCATGTGGATGCAGCGGTACCTGCAGTGCGACGAGGTGCGCCTCACCGGCTTGCGTATTCACAATCATGCCACCTGGAACAACGACGGCATGGACCTGGACGGCAGCAGCAATGTTGTCGTCTCCGACTGCATTCTGGACACCAGCGATGACGGCATCTGCCTCAAATCGGAAGGCCGGTCCCCGTCACGCAACATCACCGTGACCAACTGCCTGATCTCCTCGCACGCCAGCGCGATCAAGTTCGGCACCGGTTCGATCGGCGGGTTTGAGAACGTAGTCGTTTCCAACTGCGTTGTTCGCCCTTCTCAATCCAAGAAGATGGTGCATCCGCTGGCGGCGTGGGGACTTGAGGCTTGGGGCGGCTTGGCCGGCATCGACCTGGCGGCGACGGACGGCGGCGCCCTGCGTCATTGCCTCTTCAACAACATCGTGATTCAGGGCGTGGAGACCGCCATCAACGTCCGGCTGGGGAACCGGCTCAGCCAGAGCATCGATTTCCAGGGCTACGGCGGGCAGCAGCCCCCGGTGGCAGACGGAAAGGATGCCGTCTCGCCTAGCCGCATCGAGAACGTCACGTTCGACAATATTGAGGCGTGGGATATCGGCCCTTACGCCGGGGTGATCATTTCCGGGTATGAAGGCAACCCGGTGCGCGAATTGACACTGCGCAACGTCGCGGTGCGTTGCCTCCGCCCCAGCAACGCTGCCGAGATGCAGAAGCCGATCAGTTGGGCCACAAATGGATACCCCGGCAACCGGATGAATAACCATCACCTTCCCGGCTACGGGCTGATGCTGAGCCACATCGCGGGCATCCGCCTGGAGCGCCTGCGCGTGTGGCCGGCAGAGGGTGACCCCCGGCATCCCCACTTCTTGCGGGAAGTCCGTGACCTGGAGTCCCTTGACTGCCGCCCGGCGGTTGAGTTTTCCTCCGTGCAAGCGTGAGCGGCAAACCGCCTGAAATGGGCCGCAGCTTATGCAACAGATGCACGGTCTAATGCTCGATGTGAGACGAAGTTCAGAGGATGATGGCTCGCTGACGGATGATGGAGAAGAACGATATGAATGCGCCCCTCCGACTTGACAAACAGCACCGCGACACGGATGCATGGTCTCCGCTCGAAAGCGGGATCCTCCGTATTGCCGACCGCCGGATCGTCCGGGTCCGGATTTCGGACGGCGCGCGACGCCCCTATTTTGAGAGTCCCGCTAAACCGGGGCGGCCGACATCTTTTCTAGCGCGAGGAGCGGCGGGCCGGCATCTCGTCGAGGCGCTCGATAAGGACGGCCGGACGCTCGCGCAGACCCCGTTCTTCCTGAAACCGCGAACGCAGTTGACCTGCAACCGCGGACCGTACGCCCGGTTGCTCACCCGCTTGGAGCAGTTGATTCGTTCCAGTCACGACGCCAAGCCCTGGGTGATCAACGGTCGCAGCCATCGCATACTGATCTGCTGGAGTCGCGATCACGTCTACACGCTCAAGGCGGCCAAGTATTTCATGGACGACGTCACGAGCGGGTTGGACTACTGGCTGGAAACACAGTTGCCGAACGGCATGCTCTGGGACAACATCGAGAACAACGCCAGTTATCCAGTCCAGGCCTCCTACTTGGGCGAAGCGCTGGGCCCCGGCTGGTTCAAGTATGACGGCGATGGCCGGTACATTGTGAGGCGCGTGCCGGTCCTGGCCGACACCGAATATGTATTTACCGAGGGCGTTTGGTACGCGTGGAAAGCCACAGGCGATGATGCGTGGATGGCCCGGCAACTCCCGCGGCTGGAGAAGGCGCTGCATTACCTCACCACCGATCCGCTGCGCTGGAGTCGCAAACACGGCCTTGTGAAACGGTCGTTTACGGCCGACGAGTGGGATTTTGCCAATGCCCACTACTGCGCCGGCGACCATCGCTGCATTCATCCGGGCGACCCGCGGTTTCTGTTCCACGGCAACCAGTCCGGCCTGTATGCCATGTACTGGCGTATGGCTGAGATGCACGAGCACCTCGGCAACGCCAAGCGCGCGGCACAACTGCGCCAGGCCGGAGAAGCCCTCCGCCACCGCGCGAACGCCAAACTCTGGTTCGGCACGCAGTACGGCCACATGATTCCCGAGTCATTGCCGGCAAAGCAGGTTTACAAATTGGTTGGCGATGAACGCGAGCGGATGAGCCTTTCCACCGGCTACACCATCAACCGCGGTTTGCCGACGCATGAGATGGCGGTCAAGATCATCCGGGAGTATCAGCGTCGCCGCAAGGCCAACGCCGCCGGCAGTTTCGCGGAGTGGTGGACCATGGATCCGCCTTATGCACCTGAGCAGTGGCCCGGCCAGAAGACCAACACGGCGGGCTGCCCGGTCGGCGAATACATGAACGGCGGGATCTGCCCGATCATTGCCGGCGAGATCGCCAAGGCGGCTTTCGAACACGGCGAAGAAGCCTACGGCACGGACATTCTCGAGCGCGTCTGGAAGTTGAGCGAGCGTGACGGCGGTGCACTGCACCAGGTCTATCGCCGCCTGCCGGCCCGGGTTCCGGCACCGCATGCCACATTCCGTTTCGTGGATTTGCGCGCTGTGGCCAACCGGGGCCTGCGCAACAGGGCCGCCACCGGCGTGGAGGCCTGGCTCGGCGAGGGCGATAACGATCTGCGCAACCTGCCGACGGGCCGCCGGAAATTTGGCGCCATTCCGTTCAACGTTATCGCGCCGGCCCGAAACCGTGGTCGGGCCGTGTTGCGTCTGGACCCCACGGACCCGGCGGTGGAGATCCCCGTTTCCGGTCTGACCGGCGCCAGTATCTATTTCCTCCACGCCACCGGCCGGTCGTTGGCGGCGCATGGTGTCGCGGCCTGTTACCAGGTCCGGTACGCGGACGGGACTGCCGTCCCGATTTACATCCGTAGTGGCCACGAAATCGGACATTGGTGGGGACCGTCCGAACCGGCCAACCGCGACGTGGCACGGATTGCCTGGCGTGGCCCCAACCCGACCTGGAAAGATGTCGGCCTGTTCATGTTCGGCTGGAACAATCCGCATCCCGAGAAACCCATCAGCGGCATCACGCTTCAACCGCTGACCACCGGCAGAACGATCATGCTTGCGGCTATCAGCGTGAGCGACCACCCCGTGAAGTTTGACACGCCGATTCGTTCCTATGGCCTGCCGGATTGCTGGGCTCAGGCGGCCGTCTATTATGCGATCACCGAAGGGCTGGCCGGGATCGAGGATAAGGGGCGGGCATTTGACCGGGTGCGCGTCTCGCCCCGCTGGGCTACGACTGCCGCGAGCGAAGCGGATGTGACGCTGCACTATCCGGCCTCGGACGGATACTGCGCCTATCGTTATCGGGACAACCGCCGGGGACAACTCACGCTCGACCTGACCGGCAGTTTCGAGAAGGCCGACGTTCATTGCTTGTTGCCGCGAGGGAAGAAGGCCGCGAGTGTGACCGTGGCGGGACAATCCGTGGTGTTCCGCAATTCCCGGATCGAAACGTCCAACTATGCGGACTTCGCTCTCGGCACTCTGCCGGTTGGCCCTGTGGTGATCCGATACGCCGCCCGGGTGCCGCTGCGGACCACGCGCTTGCTTCCCGCCCGGGCGAAGCCACGATCCCATCGTTGAATATCGTGAGAGAGGAGACTTATGAGTGGAAGTAATGCGAACCCGGAGCCGGAACTCTATCAGGAATCCCTCCGTCCCCGGTTCCATTTCACCGCGCGGTACTGGCAGGATTACCGGCTCAACCCGCGACAGCACCAGGAAGGCTGGATCAACGACGTTAACGGGCTGACCTACCTTGACGGCGAATACCATCTGTTTGCCCAGCGCTGGTGGTCATGCTGGCTGCACGCGGTAAGCACCGACCTTGTTCATTGGAAAGAACTTTCGCCGGCCTTCGGCAAAGACGAGACGTTCGGCGGAACGCAGTCGGGTGGTGCGGTCATCGACCACGACAACACCTCCGGGCTTGCCACCGGCAAGACGCCGGTCATGGTTGCGTTCTGGTCTGCGCTGGACAACAACCGTCAGTGCATTTCGTACAGTAACGACAAGGGCCGCACCTGGACGAAATACGAGAAGAACCCGGTCCTGGTCCATTCCTGCCGAGACCCACGAGTCTTCCGCTACCAGGACAAGTGGATCATGCTGTTGTTCGGGCCCGAGGAAGAAGGCGTGCGGCATTACACACTCTTCGAGTCCAGGAACTTGCTGCAATGGGAGAAGCTGCATTCGTTTCCGGGATTCTACGAATGTCCGGATATGTTCGAGCTTTCCGTCGAGGGATCGAACGAAACCAAGTGGGTGGTGGTCAACGGGGACGGTCGCTACTCTCTCGGCACATTCGACGGCCGCGAGTTCAAACCTGAGACGGAACTTCTGATTGCGGATTACGGGCGAAATTTTTACGCAACCATGACGTGGGGGGAGGGCCTCCCCGGCGTTCCGCGGCGCAGGATTCAAATCGCCTGGATGGCTTACTGGGATAAGGTGACAACGCTCGACATGCCGTTCAACCAGCAACTTTCATTTCCCTGTGACCTCTCGTTGCGTCGCACAAAAGACGGGGTCCGGCTGTTTCGCGAACCGATACCGGAACTGGCCAAGCTATACAAGACGGAACACGCGTTCAAGGGCAGGGACGTCCCGGAGGGCGACGCTGATTTCTTTACCGGTATGCATAGCGAGGTGTTTGATGCCCAGGTTGTCTTTGACCTGGCGCACTCGAAGTCCCGCAGTTTCACGCTGTCGGTCCGGGGTCATTACATCGCCGTCAATTGTGAGGAGCGACGGTTGAACGTGCTGGGGTGTGCGTATGCGCTGCCCGAAGGGCCGGATAAGTTGCAGCTCCGCATTCTTTCGGACAAACTGTCGATCGAGGTCTTCGTCAACGGCGGGCAGGCCTCCTTCACGAATGTCGCGCTGCCGGTAGATGCCGTGGCACCGTTGCGTTTGCGCGTGGTCGGGGGATCGCTACGCGTCGTTGCCGCTTCGGCTCACGAGATCGAGTCCATGTGGGTATGATGTTGCTGGAACTTGGCCCGAGGAAGGACGCATGACTAACCCGACCGATTGTTCTTATGCCCCGACTGGTGAATACATCAAGGATCACACCTTGGTCTTCAACGACGGCTGGTGGCACTTGTTCTCGATCAGCGGCACCGCCGGGTACTACCACGGCTACAACGGGAACGAGGAGACGATTTCCTGGAGTATCAGCCGGGACCTGGTGAACTGGGAAATGCGCGGCCACGTGCTTCACGCTTCGCAATGGCCCGAGGCTTTCGATCGGGACGAGGTATGGGCGCCGTTCTGCCTGAAGGCCGACAATCGTTTCTACCTATTCTACACGGGGATCATCCACCCTACGCGTCCAATGGAATACCGCAAGTTGGGCCACGATCATCCTTGGGTGTGGCAGGGACACAGCGAAATCCAGGGGCTCGCCATCTCCGAGGATTTGACGCGTTGGACGAAGGTCGCCGATTTCAAGAAGGGACTGGGCATTCCGGGACGCGACTCGCACGTGGTCCGCGATGAAGCGAATAACCGATGGTTGCTCTACAGCACCGGCGGCGGGAAGTTGAATGATGCGTATGTTTCGACCTCGACCGATCTGATGCATTGGAATTTCATCGGAACATGCGCCCAATTTCCAGATCTGTTCGATGACGACAACCGCAGGATCGGCGGGCAGAACGAAAGCCTGACGGTCATGAAGCATCCGCTCACCGGCAAATGGATTATGATGGCCAACGTCCAGTATGTCGTATCGGACGATCCGACCAACTTCCGGGATTCCAAGGTGGTGACCTATTTCACGCCGCACACGAGCACCCCGTCGGCCATCGGTACCGTCGGCGAGACAATTGAATGGCAAGGCAAGTGGTACCGGTCCGGCATGTACGGCAAGCGCGACTATTGGAAATTGGGGTTTACGGAAATCAAGTGGGCGGAGGCGGGAGCATTTGAGGTTCTGACACCAAGCGTCATGGCAGCGAAATAGCAGACAAACAAGGAAAGCGAGTTTTCGATGCGAAAGACCATGCTTCTGGTAGCGGCGACGTTGCTTACGACGCATACAGGCCGTGCTCAATTTTCGTGGCAGGAGCCGCAGGCCAAGGTCAACCCGGCCGGCGGTCTGGAATGGGCGCCGAAGCCATTCGTGTTCGAGAAGGGGAGTGATGTCCGGTACATCGATTTCGAAAAGGGCGACGACACCGCCGATGGAAAAACGCCGCAAGCCGCATGGAAACACCATCCTCTCGATCCGCAGGCCGCGGGTCAGGCCAAGGCGGGCGCGAGTGCCGACACGTTCATCTTCAAGCGCGGTGTGATTTATCGCGGCTCACTGGTAGGGCGAATCGTCGGCACGCCACAGCGTCCCGTACGGCTGACGTCCGACCCCTCCTGGGGAACCGGTGAGGCCGTCATCAGCGGCGCGGATGTCGTGACCGGTTGGAAGAAGGGTGCCAGCCGCACGGACATGCCCGAGGCCGACAGAGTGTGGACTGCTCATCTGGACTACGCCCCACGCTGTGTCTGGGCGGTTGCCGGAGACGGAGCCATCACCCGGCTCCCGCTGGCCCGCACGCCCAACTGGAAGGTGAGCGACCCTGACGACGTGATGAGCGAATGGTACGAGTGGGAACAGCCGCAGTGGTGGACGGACCGAAACAAAACCACGGTCAACGGCACCAGAATGCATTTGGGAATCGACGCCAAGCACCTCACGGGACCCGGGCAAACCTATGTGGGTGGCGTGGTCTGGAGCGAATGGGGAATCGTCATGGGTACCCCCTTCGCGTCGAAGATTGAAAGCTACGATCCCGCGCGGAAGGGCATCGGGTTCCAAGGCTTCTGGCGCGGCGATAGCGGCAAGATCATCGCCAAGAATCGCTATTTCCTGGAAGACCGTCCGCAGTTCCTCGATTCGCCCGGCGAATTCTGGTTCGAGAAGAATCCGCAAGGCGAAAGCGGAACACTGTATGTGCGACTGCCCGGTGATGCCGATCCGAACACCGTGCGCGTGGAAGCGGCGCATCGGAGCGTCCTGATGGAGTTCAGCCAACAGCTCCAGAACGTCAAGATCACTGGGTTGACGTTCCGCTTTACCAACGTGAACTGGATGTACTGGGAAAGCTTCTGGTGGTGGCAGGGCGGCGGCAACATCTGGCTGGCGGCGATCCGGATCCTGGACGCGGGCGATCTCGATAATTCCGGGAAGATCTCGGGCTGCGCCTTCGAGAATGTCCAGATTTCGAACTGTACCTTCGAACACGTCAACAGCGCGGTGCGGATTCGGCCGAAGCTGGGCGATACCCGCATGGATGGCATTGTGTTCTCCGATAACGATATTCGTTTCACGGACCAATCTGCCGTTGAAATCGGCGGCGAACGTGCGAAGAAGCCGCCGACACCCTATGTCGGCGACGTCAAAGTGCTGCGCAATCGGCTCTCGGAAATCGGGCGCCGTCCCTGGCGCGGTTCCAGCGCCCATGCGATCGTCGTGAATTTCCCGGAAACGCTTGAAGTCGCGGGTAACATTTTGAAACGCACCTATGGCTCGGGAATATTCGTCTTCCTCGGCAAGAATAGTGATTCAGCCACGGACGCGCCGCTGGCTCGCGGACTGGTGCATCACAACTTTGTGGACCAGTCGCTACTGGCCGCCAACGATTGGGGCGGCATCGAGACCTGGCAGGGCGGCCCCATGTATGTGTACGATAACATCTCCAAGAACCCGGGCGGCTACTGGAATTGGGGGGCGAAACCGGGCAGTCAGCGACTAGGGTTCGCCTACTACCTGGACGGCGGATTCAAGAACTATCACTTCAACAACATCGCGTGGGGCGTGAACAACGACCTCAACAGCAAGTACTGCAACCACACGGCCTTCTATCACGCCGTGCCGACCATTCTCGATTCGTTCTTCAACAACACCGTGTACAAGTTCTCGGATGGCTCCGGGTGGTCACCGGTAGGCGGGCGCCAGCTCTACCTCGGAAATATCTGGAGCGACATCAGCCAGGGAGTGTTCGACCACGGCAAGCAGAAGGAGGACGAGAAGGCGAACTACAGCAGCTACTTTCTGGAAAGTGTAGCCTACTCCCGCAATGTCTTCGATCGGGTTCCCCAGGCATTCGGCGGCCTTGAAGGATCGGGCGCCGTCACCAACTTCGACGGCTTCAAGGGATTGGCAGCAAAAGGCCGGTTGGTGGAGTCGGATGTCGGCGTCCTGGCCAAGAGCCCGGCGCTGCGCGAGCCGGACAAGGGTGATTTCCGTCCGAGCCCCGGTTCCGCAGCCGTGGGCGGCGGGGTGAAGTTTTTTGTGCCGTGGTCATTGGCGCGTACGGTGGGCGAGTGGAATTTCCGGCCGGATCGCGCCAATCCCGATGTGACAATTGACGAGCACTGGTATATGTCGCCAGCCGTTGAGAACCGCGAGAAGTACTATCTCCTTCCCCGCAATGACCTGCATGGGGACACGTTAACGCTTGCGCGCTACGAGCACGGACCGCTGGAAGATTGGACGGCGAGCGCCATCAAGTTCGAAGGTCGCGGCAGTGTGCTGACATTGGCCCCGCCCGTTGCCGAAACGTTTCCCGGACCGCACAGCACGGATGAAGGCAGTTTTCTGGTCGAAGCCGTGTTCCGCGCCGAGGCCGCCTCCAAGGGCGGCGCGTTGGTGTCGTGCCTCGGCGAAAAGGGCTATGAGTTGGGGTTCAACGCACAGGGCGCTCTGTGTTTTCGTGTCAAGGCGGATGCCGAAGCGACGGCCGTTGTTTCGGTTCCGGTTACGGACGGCAAATGGCATCATGTCCTGGCCGAGGCCGACCGCAAGGCCGGGATGCTGCGGATCTATCTGGACGGGCGGCGTGCCGTCGAGCAGCCGGCGATCCTGAGCGGCTCAACGCGTCACACCGGCAAGTTGCTGGTGGGCGAGACGGCGGCCGGGGCGCCGTTCATTGGCGACATGGATTTCTTGCGTATTGCACTCAGTTCGCTGGCGGAATCCAAGACCAGCATCGAGGAGTTGTATGCCTGGGAATTCGATGGGCCGTTCCTGCGCGATTTCGGCGGACGTAAGTCAGCCGGGAAACGGGCGGCAGGCGCAGTGGATGCGAGTGAGTAGGAAGGAACGACTGATGACAAAGAAGCAAACGACCGTAATGGCAGTTCTCGCGATAATTTTGGCCGGCCTGATGCCGTCGTGGGCGCGGGCCGATTGGGAACTGCCTTCGGTCATCAGTTCCAACATGGTGCTGCAACAAGAGACTCAGGCGCCGCTTTGGGGGTGGGATGAGCCGGGCACCAAAGTGACCGTGACCTTCAGGGGCCAGACCGTGGCGGCGCAGGCCGGGGCCGACGGGAAGTGGCAGGTTCGCATCGCCACCGGTAAGGCAGGCGGCCCGTTCGTGCTGCGAATCGAAGGCTCCCGTGTGGCCGTGATCGAAGGAGTGCTGGTCGGCGAAGTATGGGTGGCTGGCGGCCAGAGCAATATGTGGTGGCACGAGGGTGGCTGCCGCGATGCGGATCGGGAAAAGGCCGATGCCGATTACCCCCTGATCCGGATTTGGGACGCCAACACCGCTACCAATCAAGGTGGCTGGCCCGCGTCAACGCCGCAACGCAGTGTCCGGGCCACCTGGACCACCGCTTCCGCTGGAGTCGTGGCGAACTTTCCCGGTGTTCCGTTCTTCTTTGCGCGGGAATTACACCGCAAACTTAAGGTTCCGGTCGGCATCGTTCACATTGCCGTACCGGGGCAAGCCATTGAGACTTTCCTCAGTCCCGCCTACCTCGCGTCGAATTGGCCGGACCTGCCCGCTCCGACCAACAGGCCTCAGCCTGCGTGTTTCTTCAACGGGATGGTGGCCCCGGCTTCTCCGTACGGTGCCCGGGGTTTTCTGTGGTGGCAGGGTGAGTCGAATGCGTCCCAGTTTGCACGATATCGGGTTCTCTTCCCCGCGTTGATTGAAGACTGGCGCCAATGCTGGGGGATTGAGAATGCGCCCTTTCTCTTTGTCGAGTTGGCCAATTTCTTGAAGCCCCAGAGTCGGCCCGTTGAGGACGACCTTTGGCCGGCCCTGCGGGATGCCCAACTGAGCGCCTTGACGCTCGACGGTGTATGGGAAGTCTCCGCGATTGACGTGCTAGGCGCGGGAGAAGATCCCTTCAATATCCATCCGCCGAACAAACAACTGATCGGGCATCGGCTTTTCCTGGCGGCCATGGCCAATGTCTATGGCGAGAAGCGGGACGTCTGGTGCGGCCCGCGGTATCGCTCCGTGCGGTTCGACGGAAAGCGCGCCGTGCTCTCATTCGACTTTGTGGGTGGCGGACTCGTCGCTCGCGATGGCGGCGAGTTGAAGGGGTTTTCCGTGGCCGGAACTGACCGCCAGTTCTTCTGGGGCGACGCCCATCGTGACGGCAAAACGATTATCGTGACCAGCACCAACGTGCCCGCGCCGGTGGCGGTGCGTTATGACTGGGCGAATAACCCGTTCGGGAATCTTTACAACAAGGAAGGGCAGCCGGCATTTCCCTTCAGGACCGACCGGTGGAATCTCGCGGCCCATTGAGCGATAAGGTACAAGAGGAGAGAAACGTGAGCGACTCGAATGCCATTGTGCGCCGGGCCTTGAAGACCGGCACCGTTGTGCCCGGATTTAACATTCCCTACCTGCCGATGATGGAGCCGGTCGTGCGGGCACTGCGCGACGCGCACAGTTTCGGGCTCATCATGGTCGCGCGGTTGGAGTGGCTTAAGTTCCAGTCGGGCAGCCTGGCCGCCATCCAGGCCGAGTATGCCCGCGTGGGCGACGCGCGCCACACGCGCCTCCACCTCGACCACGTGCCGGTGATCGACGAGGACAACCTGCGAGTGGACGTCGCGCCGGTGTTTCGCGAGGCGCTGGCGCTGGGCTACGGCTCCGTGATGGTCGACGGCTCGCGCCTGCCGCTGGCGGAGAACATCGCCGCCACGCGCGATGTGGTCACGCTCGCGCATGCGGCCGGCGTGGCCGTGGAGGGCGAACTGGGGGCGGTCATGGGGCACGAGGCCGGGCCATTGCCGCCATATGAGGAACTCTTCGCTTCGGGTAAAGGATTTACCGATCCCGACGAGGCGGCCCGATTCGTACGCGAGACGGGTGTGGACTGGCTTTCTGTGGCTATTGGCAACATTCATGGCGCCATTTCAGGCGCGGCACGCGGCAAGCAAAAAGTCGAGGCGCGGCTGAACCTTGACCATTTGCGCCGAATTCGCGAGGGCGTCGGCGTGCCGCTGGTCCTGCACGGCGGTACAGGCATCCGCAAGGAGCACGTCCAAGCCGCCATCCGCGAAGGCATTGCCAAGATCAACGTGGCCACCGCCATCCGGCAGCCTTACGAAAAGTATGTGCAGGTCTCCGTGGCTCGCGCGCAGGAAGCCGTGTATGAGACGACCCTGGCCATTCTCCGCGACGAACTGGAAATCGAGGGGAATGCGGTGAAGTTAGTGAACAGTTAGGAGATGGGTTTCAGTGTTCAGTGGAGGGCGGGGTTCCACGCCCGCCGCGGCCGGCGTGGAAGCCGGCCCTCCAGTTGGAAAGAGACTGTCTGAAACCCGAGTGTCAGAGATCAGGTTGGGGGTTGCAAACTTTCTGAACTCCGACACTGAACACTGATTATTTCGACCCTGAACACTTGGAGGACACGACCATGCTGACATTTGCGTTGTACTTCGGAAACCGAGGGTTCTTTCCCGAAACACTCATCGCCGCGGCGCGCCGAGAGATGGCTGCCGCCCTGAAGCGGCAAGGCTACGGGGCCCTGCTGCTGGAGGCTGGGGCCACGCGCTACGGCGCGGTGGAGACGCCGGAAGAAGGCCGCCGTTATGCCCGGTTTCTTGCGGAACACAGGGGCCGTTTTGATGGTGTCATCCTCTGCCTCCCTAACTTTGGTGACGAAACCGGCGCGGTTGCGGCCCTGCAGGATGCGGGAGTCCCCATCCTTGTCCAAGCCTATCCAGACGAGCTGAACCGGATGGGATTTAAGGAGCGACGAGACGCGTTTTGTGGCAAGCTCTCGGTGCTGGCCGTCTTCTGCCAGTACAGCGTGAAGTTCACGACCTTCCCCCCTCATACCGCACATCCCGCCGGCAAGACCTTCCGGCAGCATCTGGAGTGGTTTGCCGCCGTCTGCCGTATTGTAAAGCGGATGCGTCGCCTGACCGTAGGCGCCATCGGCGCGCGCACCACGGCGTTCAAGACCATCCGCTTCGACGAACTCACCTTGCAGCGTCATGGCATTACAACCGAGACGTTCGATCTATCGGAATTGTTCCAACGCGTCGGTGACCAGAAGGCGTCGTCCGAAGCCTGCCGCGCCAAGGCCGCGCGACTCAAGGCCTACACGGGCTGGCAAGGCGTTCCGGCCGAGAAGTTCGCCAATCTTGTCAAGACAGCCGTGGCCCTGGACGACATGGTGCGCGAGAACGGCCTGGATGCGATCGCCTTGCGCTGCTGGCTCGAAATCGAAAAGCAACTCGGCGTCGCGCCGTGTGTGCTGCTGAGCGAGTTGAACGACCGTGGCGTGCCCGCCGCCTGCGAGATGGACGTCTGCAACGCCGTGGCCATGAGTGCGCTTGGCCAGGCCTCGGACAAGGCCGCCACCTGCCTGGACTGGAACAACAACTACGGGGACGAACCCGACAAGTGCATCCTGTTCCACTGCGGGCCGGTGCCGCAAACCTTGATGACCGCCAAAGGCCGGGTGATCGACCACCCGATGTTTGCCAAGGCGCTTGGCGCCGGCTGCGGCTATGGCTGCAACGTGGGCCGCATCGCCAAGGCGCCCATGACGTTTGCCAGCACGAAGACACAGGACGGCAAACTTGGGTTCTATCTCGGGGAGGGGCGTTTCACCGGCGACCGGATCCCGAAGGAGTTTTTCGGTTGTGCCGGCGTGGCGGAGATCGCAGGCCTGCAGGACAAACTTCACGTCATCGGCCAGGAGGGGTACCGCCATCACGTCGGCGTCACAGTCGGCCACGTGGCCGTCCCCGTTCGGGAAGCCTTCACTCGGTATCTGGGGTATTCGTCCACATCGTTATGAGTTTGCTTGGCATCGACATCGGTACGTCTCAGTGCAAGGCCGCCGCATTCACGGCGGAGGGGCGCGAACTCGCGTTTGCCTCCCGCGAGTATCGCCTGGTGCATCCCGCTCCCGTCCAGTCGGAGCTCGATGCCCGTGACATCTGGCGCAAGGTGCAAGAGACGATTCGCGAAGTCGCCGCAGTCACGGCGGGCGATCCGATCACGTCGTTGTGCGTGAGTGCGATGGGCGAGGCCGTGGTGCCGGTCTCACGGGGCCGGGAAATTCTGGGCCCAAGCATTCCGAGCAGTGATCCGCGCGGGAGCGAGGTGGCCGACGCGCTGCGCCGGGACTTCGGCCAGGAGGCCTTCTACCGGATCAACCCGAATCTGCTGGGACCCCAGTACTCGCTGCCGAAACTGCTGTGGCTTCGGGAACATCAGCCTGAGCTGTTTGCACGGACTGATCTGTTTCTCTTATGGAGCGATTCCGTCAATTTCATGCTGGGCTGCGAGCCGACCTGCAACAACTCCCACGCGAACCGCACGTTGCTGTTCGACCTTGACGCCAACGACTGGTCCGACCGCTTGCTGGCCTGGGCCGGCCTGGAACGCGGCCGGTTTGGACGCGTCGTGAACGGCGGCACCGTGGTGGGCACGGTGGCCGGCCCGGTCGCGGCGGACCTGGGCCTGCCCGCGGGTGTGCAGGTTGTCGCCGGCGGGCACGACCAATGTCCGAACGCCCTGGGTTGCGGGTGCATATCAGCAGGCAAGGCTGTGTGCGGCATCGGCACGTATGAGTGCCTCACGCCAGTCTCTGCCAAACCGCGGGACCCGCTGGCCATGCTGCGGGAACACCTTAACATCGAGCATCACGTGCTGCCGGATTTATACGTGTCTTTTCTGTTCAATCAGTCTGGCAGCCTGGTCCGATGGTTCCGCGACACTTTTGCCGCTGCCGAGTCGGCGGCCGGCGGCGACCTGTATGCCCGGCTCAACGCCGAATTGCCGTCCGAACCCACGCGGTTGCTGGTCCTGCCGCATTTCGACCCGCCGCCCTGGCCGGAGTATCTGCCGGACAGTGCCGGCGCGATTTTGGGCCTGCGCAGCAATACCACCCGTGGTGAGATCCTCAAGGCCATCATGGAAGGTGCCACCTACCACTTCGTGGACGGCATCGCGGCGCTGCGCCGGATGGGCATCGACACGACCGAGTTCGTGGCATCGGGCGGCGGGGCCCGTTCGGACGCCTGGCTTCAGCTTAAGGCCGATATCTTTGGTGTGCCTTTTGTGCGGTTGCAGCGGGCCGAAGGCGGCGTTGCCGGCGCGGCCATGCTGGCGGGCCTCGCGACGGGTATTTATCGCACGCCCGCGGAGGCCGTTGCACGGCATGTCCGGCGAGACCGCGTCTTTGAGCCGGATGCGGCCCGCCATGCGATATACCTGGAAAAACTGGCGCTTTTCCGGCAGATTCATCCGGCGCTGGCGCCGATCCTGAAGCCACTGGGCGCGCCTCGGGGGCTATCGAAGTCGTGATTGAGTCATCCACCAACCAGGGATAAACAAAACCATGCTTGTCACCCGTCAGAACAAAATTCCATTCCTGTGGCTGGTCATGCTCACGCTGCCGTGGGCGCTTTTCTACTTCATGATCCAGGTCAATGGCGTCAATTTCTTCATTCTCAATCGACTGATCGACAACCCGGCGGCCTTGACGTTCTTCTTCTCCCTGCCCGGCCTGATCTTCATGTTCGTGCCCCTCGGGCCTTATATCTCATTCATGTCCGACCGCATTTGGACGCGGTGGGGCCGGCGAAAGATATTCCTCATCATCAACTTCACGGGCACGGCCCTGGTGATGTTCTGCTACCCCCTGGCGTCGAATGTGTGGGCTTTTCTGGCCCTCATGTGCGCCGCCGCGTTTGTCGGCACCTGTGGCGCCCCATTCGAAGCTCTTAAGCTGGAAATCATCCCTCCCGATATGCGCGGACGCTCCGCCGCCATGAACACCTGGGTCTGCACGATCCTCAACATCGTGTTCAACCTGGCGGTGATCGGCCGCTTCGATGAGGTCATCCCGTTCCTGGGCTGGGAAATCAGCGGGATCAAGATTCTCTACTGGAGCGCGGCGGCCTCCCTGTTGATCGTGGTGTTCAACTACTTCTTCGGTATCCACGAGGTGCATCCCAAGAGTTCGATCACCGGGGAGAAGTTCAACGTCAAGAAGGCCTGGAAGGCCATGACCATGCCGCAGTTGCGCTACCTGTACGTCTTTATGATCGCCACCACCCTGCTGGGCGCCAGCCTGGGAAGCCTCGGGACGCTCCTCTACATCAACCAGTGGGGGTACAGTTTCCAGGAGATGGGGATCAACATCGCGGTCGGCGGCATCCTCAACCTGTTTCTCATCCCCATCATCGGCATCTTCGCCGACAAGGGACGGCACCACCGCATGCGGATCTGGCTGACGTGTGTCAGCATCGTCACGCTGCTCACGATCAGTTATTTCTCGTATGTCACCTGGTACCTGCCCGACCAGCGCCCCTCGCTCGTTGAAATCATCTTCTTCGGCGAGACGACCTGCATCGTCGGCATCATCGGCGGCATGGTCTACTACCCGCTGGTGTACGACTATATTCCCCGCAATCTCATGGGTACCTATAGCGCCGGCTGCGGCATCATCGGGGGCATGGTCGGGTTCTGCACCACAAACGGGCTCGGCATCTTCCTGCTGTGTTGGGCCAAGTTCTTCCAACCGCCGGCCGGCGAAATGGTGCGCGTCTGCATGGAACGGGAGATGCCGCAGACGCAAATCGAGCAGATTCTGACGCACACCAATCTGGTCAGGCCCGACGGCCGCCAGGCGGCTGCCCGCGATATTGTCGCCAAACCCTGGTACGCCAACGGGATCGTCAAGGACAGCGGCGCCTGCTACGAAGTCCGCCTGCGCGACACGGAGGGCGAGGCGCGGATGAAGCAGCGGAACGATCTCAAGACCCGGATCGACGCGCTCGACGCCAAACTCGCCCTGGATCGCAAGACCGGGGCCGCTGCCAAGACTCTCGCCAAACATGAGGAAGAACTGGCGGCCTTGCGTGCCGAGCACACGGCGCTGGCGCAGGAACTCGACAAGCGCGCGATGGCCTGGCGCGCCGAGGTGATGCGCGGCCTGGGCAGCGCCCTGATGAAGGAGGGCACCGAGATCCTCGACACGGCGCCGACCAATGCCGCGGTTGCGCTGGTGCCGACCACCCGTAAGGCCAGGGACCGGGAGGTCGACGCGCTGAACAAGACGCTGAGGGCGGAAGACCCCTCCGCCGTTGGCTTGAACGCGGTTCGGCTTGAACACGGTTTTGCGCTTTCGTTCGCCATCCTCCTGCCGCAAGGCCGGGACCCGAACGAGGTCTCGCGTGATCTCTGTCATCGTTTGACGCGTCTTGCCGATAAGGCGGCCCCCGAGCTATTGGCCGCCAATGCCATTTGTTCCGCTGCAGTCGTAAGGCCGGCCGCCGTCATCGATCTGGCTCTCGTGGAGGATCCCATCCGGAATTTTGTATCGCCCATTTCGCGGGTGATGAACGCTCTGCTTTCGCGCTTCATCGAACTGCCGTCGCCCGACCAGAAGCTGATTTCCCTGGCCCGCAACGTCTGCAAGGATAGTCCGGTCAGCCACGCCCGCGCGGCCACGCTCGCGGGACGCCATGGCGTACACCTGATTGTCGTCTCCGAGCCCGAAACGCCCGGCGACGCGGCTGCCTGGACCTCCACGGTGTTGGGCAAGATCCGCACCGAATGTGCGTCCCTTAAGCTGACCATGTTGACGCCGGTGGTTGACCAGGGAGTTGTGCCGCTCAAGTACAACTATATGTCCGGATA
>Ga0073936_10000867_pt1 | contig 47770 bp, 36 predicted proteins | sample AliMusrvi5mmetaG_FD_87041 | JGI IMG/M metagenome (GOLD analysis project Ga0073936, IMG submission 87041) | Freshwater lake bacterial and archeal communities from Alinen Mustajarvi, Finland, to study Microbial Dark Matter (Phase II) - Alinen... | ecosystem: Environmental > Aquatic > Freshwater >...
GTATTATTATGCACTGTGGATACTGTGGATAACACTATAAGCTATGCGTAATTTGAGCTTGAAGACTGCCTGTGGACAACCTGTTGGCAGTCTTGATTGCTAGCCGGGGTCTTTCCACAATTGTTCGCGCCTATCCACAGAAGAGTTATCCACACAATATTCCACAGCATTATCAACAGGTTTACCAACAGGATATCCACAGGGTTATCCACGCTTTCTCCCGTCATCTATACTACGGCTTATGTCCTCAATTAGCGCAGCAAATTCAGAATCTGTCTTCAATTTATTCTCAATTGTAGTGCAGGAATGTATTACTGTGGAGTGGTCTCTGCCGCCAAATGCTCTTCCTACAACCGGTAGAGAACTATCTGTAAGTTCACGGCAAAGATACATAGCAATTTGCCTTGGGAGCACTATATTGTGGCTTCTGGATTTTCCAGAAAGAGCCTCAATTTCCACATCAAAGCGTTTTGCTATTATCTTCTGAATATAATCAATATCTATTGTCGGCTGTTCTCTGTCGTCATAATATGATCCCAATACTTCTTCTGCCAGGCTGACAGTAAGTGGAACCTTCATAAGAGCTGCGTGTGCGTGGAGTTTAATCAATGCGCCTTCGAGTTGCCTTATGTTGCAGGTAATTAATCGAGAGATATATAAAACAATATCATCGGGCAATTCGATATTGTCCCACTGTGCTTTACGCTGGACTATTGCCATGCGTGTTTCCAGGTCAGGAGGTTTGATATCCACCAGCATACCTGCTTCAAAGCGAGACAGGAGCCTGGGGTCCAGTTCCAGTTCTTTTGGAGATCGGTCACTGGTCAGGACTACTTGTTTACCCATATCGTAGAGGGCATTATATGTGTGAAAGAACTCTTCTTCGGTTCGTTCTTTACCTGTAACAAATTGTATGTCGTCAACCAACCATAGATCGACTGCTCTCAGGTTTCTGCGGAAGTCTGCAGTCCGATGTTCTCTTACAGCTGCAATGTATGAGTTTGTAAACATCTCCCCCGATACGTATATAGCTCTCATATTCGGGTATCGTTCAGCCACATACTGCCCTATAGCATGCATGAGATGCGTTTTTCCCAGACCAACTCCTCCGTATATGAACAGTGGATTGTAATTTCGTCCGGGATTTTCAGCCACAGCCTCTGCGCAAGCACTGGCCATTCGATTAGTTCTGCCAACTACAAACGAATCAAATGTGTAGTGGCTGTTGAGTGGGAGTGTCATTGGTTCAAAATCGGCGCGGCGTGGTTGTGTTTTTGCTGCAGTATGCTTGGTTGTCTGAAGTAGTGCAGCAGTTTCTTCTTCGAATATCTGGATGTTTACTCTGACGTCAATGCCCAGTTGGTTACGAAGAGTGTCCTTGATTTTTTCGAGGTGATTTTGTTCGATAATATCTTTGGCAAACTTGCTTTTAGCGCCAAGAATAACCAGGTCATCTTCTATGCCCATTGGTCTTATCGATGCAATCCAGCTGTCAAAAGAAGGTTTGTTGACTACGGCAGCCAGAACCTCAAGGCTCTTAGCCCAGGCATCCTTCAGTGCCAGGAATTGATCGTCTTGACCTAGCTCAAGTTGTTTATTAGGCACAGTGGAGACCCCTTACAAGCGGTTAAGGAAAGTGGTATCGATGATTATAACACTGTAGGTGGCCCCATTTCAACAGGACGCACGTAAGATATTTGATAAATATTTGCTCATATTGCTCAAAATGGATTCTGTTTTGATATCCATTTTGAGCGTGCCAAGTAACCAAACAAGCTCAAAATGAACTATGAAACACTGACAGAAATAATTATCACAAGTAATAAAAGTAGATATCTATGAATATTGATTAAATATTCCTGCGTGATGTTTCGGTGTCCAAAAGCCACCAGCGAACGATAACCAGTTGCTTACTAAACTCCACTGGAAGGGACTTTCCGGTAATAGTTCGTATTATACGAACTATGCCCGACTTCTTGTCGGACATTATCCATTTCCCTTCCCCAAGATAGATAATCAAATATTTAGCATCACTTGTGATGGCCATGTCTCCGCAGTTTAACAGGAATGAACTGTACCCTACGAGCGTCTTTGGTCTGTCAATTACGCGAGTATATCCAAGCCTGCCATTTTGTAAGTCACGATTATTTAAGTCAGCAAACCAAAAGTCCAACGACATAATGCCCAACAGTCTCGGATTGAGCTCTCGAAGACCTTCAACCATCATCGATTGCCATAAAGAAGACTTGGCCAGACCGATATCGTCTACCCCCTGGTCAGTTTCCCTGCCAGAAGCATATTTTATGCCTTCGTGAGCTTCAAGTCTAACGATATATATCTTGCGAAGTCCGTCGATGTCGGGTTCTTTGCGGGCTACTACCATCCAGATCAAAATAACCGTTACGACAAACAGCAGAGGATACAGGAGTTTGGGTCTGTTGTGACATATTCCCAGGATAGCCACAGATGCAGCAAATACACCAAACAACACGGTATAAAAAATCAGCAACTTAATAATATAAGTCGTAGGATATATACGCACGCAGACAGACGCAACCACGGCAACAATGCACAACAAACCCAGCATAATTTGGTAGGCAAAGTAGAGCTTTTTCCATATTTTTATCGAGACTTCTGGTTTGTTCAATTTATCTGAGCTTTCGGCGCATTGTTTACAAGTGGGATTATACCACAGGAGCTGGGTTATGATCTTACTGGAAACATAAAGACTCTTTCGGCAGAATAAAACATAGATTTGTAAGGCTGATCCTCGAACCTGGATATACAGACCCCTCGAGGTCCGCAGGAATGTATGAAGTTTTCGGAATCCATCGCCATTCCCACATGGCTTATCTCTCCAGGCTCAGATGCGAAGAAAACCAGGTCGCCGGTAATAATATCTTCAGGCTTGACTGGAATACAGCGCCTATCAGCTTGCTGCTGCTGGGCATTGCGTTTTATCACTACTCCCTGCAATCTATACAAAAGCTGCATAAATCCGGAGCAATCAATACCAAACGGTGTAGTTCCTCCCCAGAGATAAGGGGTTCCGATGAACCTCATGGCAGTTGATATTAACTGATCTCCTGTCGGCCAGGGTGCATCAAGATTCTCCGTATCAAATAGTTCGACAATAGATCCGTTCACCCAACCATGGGAATTATCGGGCAACAAAATCTCCGCCCAATGTTCTTTACGTCCGATTATCGGTATCTCAACTCCGATTGTAAGTTTTGTCACTATCCGGCTGGACTGATCAGGTTCGGTCAAGATATCAGCAATAAGGGTTGATATGCGTACAACGTCATTATAATATTCCGGGTATTTATTTGGTTGGATCTCAGCAGGCACAATGCAGAGTGTCCGCACCCATCCAGCAGTTACATCCATGGTGTTCATGACGTGTGTCCATGCACCTGATATTTCGTCAGCAACTACATAATCGCCCAGTGTATACTGAGTATCCTGCTCCGATTCTGAATCAGGTTTAACTCTGACCGGGGTTACATTTACAGCTATAATGTGGGTTCCATATGACAATGACATACTATTTCCTGGGTACTCCTGGTGTAGAATGTGGAGCAGACTTTGTTGGGGTTATATCAGTGCGTTGGAGCTGTGAAACCATACTTCGCACTATGGGAACCGAAATCGCCAGCACAACTGCAACAATCGCAACGGAAATCTTTTCCTGTTTTGTAAGTTTGAACTCTCTGTAATTAGCGAGCACGATTCCCACAGCCAGGACCGTCAGGGCAGGCAGGAACGGCAGCAGGTTGAACATCACAGCCATCATCCCTATGCTCATAGCCGCGAAAACATACCAGTAGTTGCGCATCCCATCGAGTTCCAGCCTGGACACCGAGGCAAAAAGCAGAGCCATGAACAGAAAATCTCCGGGTCCGATCATGGTATTTGGCATAAAGACACCAGTTCCCGCATGCGGAATAGGGACACTGACGGCCGAGACAATCTCTGGAGTCTTCGTCATTGCAACCCCTACAAAACCATAATTGACAGTCCAGAAATCTATAGCAGCTGCAAACATAGAGACCGGTAGGAGCAGGTTCTTGTCCTTCACTCGAAATGATACAAGTCCACCAATACAAGATGCTGCAGTTATGAATGCCAGGCTGATCGGTAGTTTGTATGGACCATAATAGCGTCCAAGTATTATCATATGTTCCTGGAGTGTAGGGTATCTACCCAGTTGACCGGGTATATGATAGGTATAAATGACCAGCGTGAGGAGTGCTCCTATCAATACAATAGATCCGATCATACAGATCAGATAGCCCCACCATTTCAAATTCAACCTGGTAAAGTAGTAAATGCCCGCGATCTGAACAGCCATAAATGCAACCATTGGCAAACCGACTGACAAGCCATGGACTATTCCCGGCAGTATTAAACCTGCTCCGTTAGCCGTTGTAAGATATGAGCTTTCAGCTAGCCATTTGAGAAATGTTGCTTTTGGAACAAGTAACCACAAAGCAAGATATGCAACTCCGGAGAGTATAAGTCCTTTAAAAGCGCTGCTTTTTATCATTCAGTCTACCTTCCCGGTAATCAACAACCAACAAAAAATCGAGCTCAATGTATCTCTTAATTCTATTCACACGAATGTAGGTTTGGCAAACTTTGTTTCTCGATGTACACTTGTATTATGAAAAAGGTGGAAGAGGAAAAGCAAAGAAGCGTAAATATAGTAAACCGACGCGCCTGGCATGAGTACGCCATCGAGGAAACTTTCGAGGCAGGTATTGTGCTGTCCGGGACCGAAGTGAAGAGTATGCGGCTGGGAAAAGCCAGTGTCCAGGAATCCTATTGTAAAGTGGAAAACTCTGAGGTTTTGTTGATAGGCATGCATATTGCTCCATATGAACAGGGCAATCGATCCAATGTAGATCCACTCAGAATCCGTAAACTGCTGCTTCACAAGCTTGAGATTCACAAGATCGATAGAGCTCTCAAAGAGAAGGGAATGACCCTGGTTCCACTCAAGATATACTTCACCAGAGGATATGCAAAGTTAACCATAGGTCTGGGACGTGGTAAAAAGCTTTGGGATAAACGCGAAGCAATCGCCGGCAGGGATGTAGAACGAGATAAACAGCGAGAGCTATCTGAACGTGGTTAACCGGTACTTATATATTTATTAAGACGAAGAAAGAGGAGTCAAAATAATGGCAGATAATTGGATGGCGGAGTACGAACTCCTGGCTGAAAAGCTGACAAATCGTGGGCTGGATGTAGAGAATATTAAAACAAGGCTCAAAGAGCAGAAAATCGAAACTCCGAGCTGGGGTTATTCAGATGCGGGAACCAGATTCGGTTCATACAAGCAGGCTGGTTCTGCTGTAACCATCGAAGAAAAAGTTGCCGATGCTGCTCAGGTACATAAATTCACAGGTGTAGCGCCGACAGTTGCAGTACATGTGCTGTGGGATTTCCCGAATGGCCTTGCAGACTGCGAAAATCTTGATGGATATGCTAAGTCTCTTGGAGTAGAGATCGGTGCAATTAACCCGAACGTATTCCAGGGCAGAGACTACGGTTATGGAAGTATAACCAATGAAGATCCTGCAGTCCGCCAGATGGCTATCGATCACATGATAGATTCCATTGAAATCGGTAAAAAACTGGGTTCCGATGCTCTGTCGCTGTGGTTTGCAGACGGGACTGACTATCCGGGTGAAGGTGATTTCCGCAGAAGAAAGCACAATGCTCAGGAGAGCCTGAAGATAGTTTATGATGCAATGCCTGCCGACATGCGCATGCTGATCGAATACAAGCCATTCGAACCCGGGTTCTATCATACCGATATCGCCGACTGGGGAATGAGCTACACATTCGCCCGCAATTGTGGACCTAATGCCCATGTATTGGTAGACCTGGGACATCACCTGCAGGGAACCAATGTCGAGCACATCGTCAGCTTCCTCCTTGACGAAGGCAGACTCGGCGGCTTCCATTTCAACAACCACAAATATGCCGATGACGATTTGACCGTAGGTTCAGTCAATCCCTACGAACTGTTCCTGATCTACAATGAACTGGTCAAAGCCGAAGACGATCCCAACAACAATCCTCCAGTTGCCTATATGATCGACCAGGCACATGTTCGCAAGTCAAAGATAGATGCGATGATCCAGAGTGTCATTCATATAGAGACTGCATATGCAAAGGCTCTTGGAGTGAACAAGGTTAAGTTGGCTGAAGCACAGGCATCCAGAGACGTAGTAGTTGCAGAGACCTGTATGCAGGAAGCATTTAATACGGATGTGGAACCGTTGCTCAAGAAAGTCCGTCAGGAAATGGGAATCGATCCCGATCCTCTTCAGGCTTTCAAGGCATCCGGTTACTGGGCAAAGATGGAAAAAGAGCGTGGATTCAGAAGCGGAACCGGCGGAGTCGGCGCATAACCCTTGTAACTTAATAATCCATATCCCCTTTCAAAAAAACAATCCGTTCGTGCTGAGTTAGTCGAAGCATGGACGGATTGTTCTTTAACAGCTGTCTTGACTTCGTTATATTCACAAATACTTAATGATTAACTCTCTCTGATAATGTATTTACTTGTGGAATAATATAAATAGCATTGGAATTACAGTCTATAGCATAGAGAGCGATTTCAGAATGATAAGTAGAAAAAGCGGGTTCACACTTGTTGAAATAATGATAGTAGTTCTAATCATTGCATTGTTACTTGCAGTAGCTATCCCCAATTTTTTGATGGCACGCGAGAATGCAGGTGCAAAGGGCTGCATAGGCAATCTGCGGCAGGTTCTACATGCAAAACAGATGTTCTCAATGGAGCATAATGCAGGAGCAACTGAAGAGGTAACCTGGGATGACATTATGCCATACCTCCGTGGAGGCCAACCCACGTGTCCAACCGGTGGTACATATGAACTTCTTACAGTTGCAGATACAGTGACCTGTAACCGTCCAAACCATAAATTGCCTTAACAGTCCGGACTTTATAGTTCATCTGTTACCTATTGATATTTTGACCCAGGTTCCATTGATTAAATGGAGCCTGGGTCATTTGCGTTAGCCTGCAATCATCTTCAACTCCATACGGTCCGCTGTGCGAACACACCTGTAAATTCTGCAGGGCAGATCTCGTTCGTCCAGTCGAAGGACGCGATACGCACAATCCGTTCGTCCAGTCGAAGGATGAACGGCTTTTATTTTGATGCGTTCGCCCTGATTCTGTTGGACGCTGTCTGCAATCTGTGATAATATCTCCTCACAGTACCTCCATCATCTCAGATAATTCATTGCATGAGTGCGATGTTGTGTGCCGAAGTCACTGCTTTGAGGTGTTTCCCCATGTTCAACCTGATTCGCTTCTCATTGTTTGTTGTTGCCCTATTGATGATTTGCAGTGTAGATGGGCAGTGCAATACAAAATCTGATGGCTTTGTGACAATCAAAGATGGCCATTTTGCACGTAACGGGCAACGACTTCGTTTGTGGGGTGTGAATTTCTGCGTAAGCGTTAAGCGTCATGGAAATGATCTCGAACTCTCCTTTGATCGAATGCAGGATGCAGGCTTCAATGCTGTCCGCTTGAATCTCTTCTATAACACATTCCTGAGTGGTCAGGACCAGACAAACAGCTACGAAGTGCCGAAGTCCGTCATAGGTAGTGGCAGTGAGATGGATAAACTCGACCAGAGTATTTATATCGCAGGGAAACGTGGGATGATATTTTGGCTATCATTTGACCACAACAGTATGCGAGCAGCTGACTACGATATTCTGCCGGATAATGGAACACGAACTCAATGGGTGGAAGCCGCAAAGAGCGTTTCCAGCGGGATGTTTGTCTATATCGACAGTCGTGCAGAGGCAGTCCATCAAGCGTTTGCTCGGAATATTCTTGAGCATGTAAATCCATACACAGGCGTACGATATGCCGACGAACCAGCTATTGGTATGTATGAGATTATGAATGAAAATGCCTTCATCGAGAGCCTGATCTATGGCGGCGTATGGAAGACTCTCCCTCAGTACTGTCGTGCAAATGTGACCAAGAGATGGAATCAATGGCTGGTTGCAAGATATAAGAACAATGCCAATCTCCAAAAATCGTGGGGTAAACTGCAGCCCGGAGAATCTTTACAGTCAAATAACATAGCATTTGCTCCGGTACAGGAGGATGTAGAGACCCGCGACCTGCAGGGATATGTCAAAGAGTATATTTCCAAAGACAACAATGCGGCATCATACTCCCGTAAAAGAGCAGAAGATGTGGTCCGCTTTGCGTGCGATCTTTACATCGGTTACAACGAGCGTTTCACAAAATATATCAGGTCACTCGGTAAACCCGGGATCGGCATAAGTGTTGTCCCTATTACTCCAACAGGCCGGTACGGTGGTAATCTGCCAATGTATTATGCGGCTTCCAAAGGTGACTTTGTATCAAATGGTCTTTATGGTTTTGCGTGCCGTCCCAACGAAGTTGACCCGAAGGATCCATATTATCCCTGGCGCAGTTATCTCAAGTCTCCTCCTGTTGAGTTTGGGCAGCCAGTCGATCTAATGAGAGTGGCTGATAAACCGTATCTGATTTATGAAGTCAATGACTATCGTCCTAGTCCGTTCCGCGTGGAGTATCCGATGCATGTGGCGACCAATGCTATTTGGCAGGATGCTGATGGGGCATTCTGGTTCAATTGGGACGATTCAGGATATTTTCCAAAGCTTTCCGTGGACGAAGATTATCAAGCCTGGCTTCCGCAACCCGACCCGACTTACCCCAATGCCGGCCTGATAATGGTCGATGATGAAGTGATGCTGACTGCCGTAAAATCAGCAGGCAATATGTTCCTGCATGGTGGGGTCTCTCCAGCGAAAAAACCACAGAGAGTTTATATCGGAAAAGACATGTTGTTCGATATCTCCAACAAGTATATCGGGGGTATACATTCCCTCCTGCGAAATCGTGCCTGGCATAATGGTATACGTCTGGTATACAATCCGGATGGTCCATCAAAACTTCCAGTACCAGTAGATTCAAAGTCCAACAGTCTTAATGTTGGAAAAGATATCCATTTCGATTGGGGTAATGGTAAGGGTTTTGTGCTCATAAATTCTCCCAGCGTGAGGGCCTACACAGGATTTGCAGGCAGTAATTTAAACATAGGAGATACGCAGCTCAGTGGACTTAACAGGAAGTTTGTAAATGTAAGTTTTACATCCGAAGATGGATTATCTTTGGCTAAATCACATTCCGTCTTGATGACACTCGTTTCCAACAGCCAGAACACCGGCTATCAATTCGATGTTACACGCATGAAACAGGCTTTCGCACCCGGTCTTGCTGAAGCAGTAGTATACGGTGGAGCTTTCCCTGTAATTGTAGACCGGGTCAGTGCCATTGTGACTGCCCCATGGATGAAAGGGATGAGTTATGAAAAGTTTGATTTTGCAAGGCATTGTTATGAGCGCGGATCAGTGAACGAGTCAATAAAAGTCACTGCGGAGGAACCTCTCTTCTACTGCAGACTGCGACATCAGGGTGAGCAAAGGATCATAAAGAAGATATTGATCATGGGTAACAGTCTGACCTGTCACGGACCCAGCACTGAAGCGTTGGGCTGGGGTGGTAACTGGGGTATGGCCGCGACCAGCCAGCAGAATGATTATGCACATGTGCTCTGCAAACTGATTTCTGACAACCAACCACAGCTGAAACCGGAACTGCGTATTATGTCTTTGTATGAAGGTGCGATAGACTCATTTAAGCTGCCTGCAGATTTCACCCCTGATTTGGTAATAGTCCAGGGTGGCGATAATATTCCCCAGGAAAAAGTTACAATAGAACAAGCAGGTATACCATATGGAAAAGTGCTTGAAGCTCTGAGGAAAGACAATGACCCGTTGATAGTCTGTGTTGGTGATTGGGGAGGCAGGCAGAATCTTAACTCGATTATGAGGCAATTTGCACTCAGAAATGGCGCCTCATTCGTAGCTATTTCCCATCTCGCCACAACAGAAAACAGGGCAGTTTCGGAAGGACATTTCACAAACGCAGGCGTTAACTGGCATCCCGGAGATCGAGGAATGAAAAAAATAGCAGAGACAATCTGGGAAGCCCTGAAACCTCAATTATACCGTTAATCATGAATAACGCAGGTTAGATCCCATAGGGTAAGAGTTCATACTATGTAGAATGTTCAGGATGACAATATTCCCACTACACTGAACTATAACCCCATAGAAAATTGAATTGTGTGCCTAATTGTGATGGTTGCGAGATTGCAGGTCTGAGTTCATCTGAATATGTTACAAGGCATGATGATATATCTGTATAATTGAACAATTAATCCGCTGAAAAAGCATGGACGTTGGGACGAAAGGCATGATATAATATATTTAGTGCAGGAGGTAGGTTGCCTTATGAAACCTCTGGTAAAGTGCAATTGTGGTCAGCGAGTCCTGGCAAAGGATGTAATGCAGACCGGCTATTATCTCCGCTTGGTTGGTCCCAGTTTCGTCTACGTGAAGTTTCGTTGCTCAAGATGTAAGAAACTTGGGGAGCAGTTTGTAAAACAGGAAGATTGGGAAGACAGCATCCTGTATGAACCACAGGGTGAACTGACTTCAGAAGAAAGACAACGTTTTGACTGTCTCGGAAAAGTTGGCGTTCACGAATGCATAGATGCACATTTCCAATTGGAAAGAATGGGTTCTATGGGTGAATTGTTGGAAGCACTGGAAGAAACAGGTCAATAAACCCGCTTTATTCATTAAGTGCATATGATCATAAGTTAGGTGACGTATGGTCATCCTGAGGAACGAAGATTCGGCTTTCTAGTAATGTTGTTGATTTCAAAAGCAGTTTATTCGTTACACTAAGAATGACACAGTACTTCCGGATATGTGCGCCAAGTCAATTATGAATAATGCGGGTAAAGCGGTCTTTGTGTTAAACGATGCATGCTGAAACTGGGCTGTGGCGTCGAGACACGTGACGAATTGCATAGTGTACCAAAAGGGGTCGGCTGTATGTCCGACCCTTTTTGGGTTTATATATGAAAGGAACCATTTTATGCGGTTCAAAATAAACGCCGTTGGAGCATTGGCTGCGCTTTTCATACTGTCGGTATCCGCTTACGCCAAACCTACCATCGGTGAGAGTTATCTGGGTGCATATCTGGGCACACAAAAAATAGGCTATATGATATGTCGTGTAGAGGAGACTAACACGGATGGGATAGAGGGGTACAGGATTTCGAGCATATTGAACAGTCAACTTAAGGTTCTGGGTACTGATGTCTCTCAGTACATCACTACTGTTACTGTGGCTGACAAAAACATGAAACCGCGTACTCAAGATTTTTCAATGTCCAGTGGCGGAAAAACAACTACAGTTCGGGCCCATTATCTGCCCGAGAAAGTTGTGTGCAATGTCTCTGCGGGTAGTGGAGCAACAGTGCAGACAGTACCAATTCCTCCCAACGTCAATCTGATTGTCGATACCGTTTTTGGATTCTCTCAACCCGTCCTGACCATCGGTAGTAAGTCTAGAGACTACTATTTTAATCCTCTGACCATGACTATCGATGCTATCGATACCACGATTGAAAGAGCTGAAAAGCTGAGTATTGATGGCAAAGAATACGATACTATCGTATTAACAAGCAGTACAAATCTCGGGAAAATGACCCTTTGGCAGACTAATGATGGCAACATAGTTCAGATTGAAGCTGTAATGGGGATACATATGGTTATTGAAAGCCGAGAGAAAGCAATGTCCGGCATGGGTGGTGGAACTCCTCAGGATTTTGCCGTGCTAACAAGCGTGAAAACTGATAAACCGATTCCAGCACCCCGCAAGCTCAATAGCCTGAGTCTAGTTTTGTCAGGTATGGATGAAGCTGCCTTCGCAATCTCTGATTCGCGCCAGACTGTGAAGATTGATTCAGCATTGAAACAGGCCCGTATTAAAATTGCTGTCCCCTCGCTGGTCTCCAGGAACACTGTTAAGCTCCCTGTCAGCAATGTTTCTTTGCAGGCAGACATTATAAGCACACCTTACATCGACTGTGATAATGCTGCTATAAAGAAGCAGGCGAAGGAAATTGTTGCAACGGAGAAGAATATCACTATTGTATGCTCTCGGTTGCGTAACTGGATACATCAAAATATGCAACCCCAGGCAGACATTGGGATTACTCGTTCAGCATCAGACGTTCTAGCTACTCGCACGGGTGTGTGTCGAGATTACGCTATATTGTTTGCTGGTCTTGCTAGAAGCCTGGGTGTGCCGACAAAAGTAGTCTCTGGGTTGGTTTATGCTGACAATGCATTTTACTACCATGCCTGGGTTGAGTGTTGGACAGGAACGTGGACACCGTACGATGCCACACTCTCTAGTGATTATGTAGACGCCACTCATATCAAGTTGGCAGAAGGCGATGCTACCAGCATGTTTACTCTGTCCAGAATAATCGGTGGATTAAAAATCAAGGTTGTGTCTTACAGCCCAAAATAGGTAAGTGTTCAGTTTTCTGGATATAAAACTCGTTCGGTCTGAGAGCATAAATGCTTGCGGTATTTACACCCTCAGCAAGAATGGAAATATGCGAATAACTGAACTGACAAGTTTTGAATCACTTCATGTTCTGGTCAAATCCAGGACGATGTAATCGGAGGTTTAAGTAATTGCCTGCAAAAGAGTTCCTGCCTGTCGGAGTCTTTATAGTAATAGGAATTGCCTTTGTCATAGTCAGTCTATTGATGGCTTGGCTGGTAAGACCGCACAAGCCATCTAAAGTTAAACAGAGCACATATGAGTGTGGAGAGATACCTATCGGAGATGCCTGGATCCAGTTCCGTGTGGGTTATTATATATATGCTCTGATTTTCCTGGTCTTTGATGTTGAGTCTATGTTTATATTCCCATGGGCTGCGTCCATGTTGGGATATTCCAGGAATGCAGGTCTGGCTGTCCTGGCATTTGTGGACATGCTTATATTCGTTGGATTGCTTGCTGTTGGCCTGGCATATGCGTGGAGGAAAGGGGTACTGCAGTGGAAGTAGAAAACCCGATCGACCATATGGAAGCTATTCCTGATGGTGCCATTATAACCACAGGTGTGGACAGGTTCCTCGAGGCAGTCCGCGGAATTGAATTCCTGGATAAGGGTCTTGAGTGGAGCCGCGAGAATTCCATGTGGTATTTCGCTTTTGGTCTGGCCTGTTGTGCAATTGAAGTACTGATGGCTGCAGGCGCTGCACGTTTTGATCTTGATAGATTTGGGATGATGTTCCGTGCGACTCCAAGGCAATCCGATCTGATGATTGTTGCCGGAACAGTGACCAAGAAAATGGCGCCTGTAGTTGAGCGGTTGTACGAGCAAATGGCGGAGCCCAGATATGTTATTGCCACAGGGAGCTGTGCAATAGCCGGCGGACCATTTGCAGATTCATATGCAGTACTAAAAGGTGTTGATAAGATTATTCCGGTGGATGTATACGTTCCGGGATGTCCTCCACGGCCTGAAGCCCTTATTTTCTCAGTAATGGAATTAAAGAAAAAGATGCGGGAAGAAGTGGCTGCGCGTCACCCTTCCAAAAAGAAGAAAGAAAAACCCGCTGCATCAGTCACAGACTGATCGTGAGGAAGAGGAAACGGATTGTCTGAAATATTGGAAAAGACGATAAGAGACCGGTTTCCGGATGATGTAATCGAAACCACTGAATTGTTTGGGGTCCTTAACGTAAAAATCCGTAAGGATTCATTACTGTCCATATGCCGGATACTTTACGATGAGCCTTCGCTGGGTTTTGATTACCTGGCGGATATCACATCTATCGACTGGAAAGACAGGATCGAGATTGTATACCGGTTCTCGAATCTGGCCACAAACAGCATTTTGGCCTTGAGAGCCGATCTTGACAGGCAGAAGCCGGAGATCGATTCGTTATGTGATATTTGGATGGGTGCCAATTATCAGGAGCGTGAAGTATACGACCTGATGGGCATTGTATTTAATGGGCACCCGGAACTTGAACGCATTTTGCTTCCCCGAGATTGGGAAGGATACCCATTGAGGAAAGACTATGTCATCCCGGATTAAATCGGACATTATAGAACTGAATATGGGGCCTCAGCACCCAAGTACACACGGGGTTTTGAGACTTGATACCAAACTGGATGGGGAAGTCGTCGTGCAAGCTAAACCCGATGTAGGTTATCTGCATCGTGGGATCGAAAAGCTTGCTGAACTGCGTACCTATATCCAGTTTATCCCAGTGACTGACAGGCTGGATTATCTGTCATCTATGATGCAAAACGGAGCATACTGTTATGCTATCGAGAAGCTGGGACAGATAGAGGTGCCGGAACGGGCCGAATACATACGTATCGTAATGATGGAATTGCAACGTATCGCTAGTCACTTAATTTTCTATGGGTCAATGGCTCTGGATCTTGGAGCAACAAGTCCCTTCCTGTATGCATTTCGAGAGCGGGAAGACATTGTTGACCTTTTTGAAATGACATGTGGAGCTCGGTTAACCTACAATTATTTTAGACCGGGTGGTGTTGCAGCCGACTTACCTGACGGATTTTATGCTAAAGCTAAGGCATATATTAAGAAACAACGAGAGAGACTTCCGGAATACGACGATATTCTTACAAATAATCAAATTTTTATCGCCAGAACCCGCAATATTGGCATCATGGACGCAAAAGATGTGGTAAACTACTCATTAAGCGGACCATCAATTAGGGGTTCAGGCGTAGCCTTTGATGTACGTAGGGCTGATCCTTATTCAGTCTACGACAAATTGGACTGGGATGTGGTGACATATCCCCAATGTGATGTCTGGGCCAGATATATGGTGAGAATTGATGAAATCAGACAAAGTCTGCGAATAGTTGAACAGGCTCTGGACATGATGCCTTCTGAGCCGATTAGTTATAAGCTCCCAGCAAGATTAAAGCTTCCTGTGGGAGAGATTTATCATAGAATTGAGTCATCAAGAGGTGAAGTTGGGGTCTATATAGTGAGCGATGGGTCGGATAAACCCTACAGAATGCACTGGAGAGCGCCTGCATATATTAATCTCGGCGCTCTGGATAAAATGTGTAAGGGTTATAAACTGGCTGATGTCGTAGCTATTCTGGGTAGCCTGGATGTGGTACTCGGTGAAGTAGACCGCTAATCCGCATTATTCACTAAGTATAAATATAGAGTATTTATACCGTTATTCATGAATAATGCAGGCTAAACAATAAAGCTGTCATTCTGAGCAAAATAAGAAGTCTTTTAATTTATCTGGATTTTCTATTGTGTTCTGAATGACAGGGAAATGCCCGAGATAGTGCATTGATTTTATTATGGTTGGCACACAACGGGCAGAAGGGGGGTATACGTGTAATTTCCATATCCGCGCACAAAGCACCACGCAGATGATCGCTTGTGACGCAATTTAAAAGGGGGATTAATCGGATGGCGCTAGATAGTAAAAAAGTGCGACCTATACTTACCGTTTTATTCGCTGCGGCCGGAGCGATGGGCGGAACTAAGTTCGCAGTATACTATATAAATTATTTAAATACCTCCTCACCAGGTCTTTCTAACGGGCAACAACTCGGACTGAATGTGTTTTTTATCATTGTTGGAGCGTTACTCGGCTTTATATTGGAACGTTGGGCTTTCCATTACATTGGCCGACTGACTCGTCAGTTCGAAAATATGGATCCGCAGGACAGAATTGCATTTTATGGGGGTATATTCCTGGGACTGGTGCTTACAGTTCTAGTCATCAGCATACTACCAAAACTATTCACAAAGAACGTTTGGTGGTCCAGCGGATTACTAGGAATAGTGCTTTGCTATGTTTGTGTTGCCGCACTGAACAGTCTGAAGGAGCAACTTAGATTTGTTTTTCCTTCTGCTTCAACTGGAACAGGCAGTAATAAAGCAATCGGCGTAAAACCCAAACTGCTTGATACTAATGTGATTATTGACGGACGTATCTCAGATATCTGCAAGGCAGGTTTTCTTGAAGGCGTTTTGTATGTCCCGAAATTTGTGCTTGAGGAACTGCAGCTAATTGCCGATTCAGCAGATTCTCTGAAGAGAGCCAGAGGCAGAAGAGGCCTTGAAATTCTCAATCAGATGCAGAAGGAAATGGACCTGAAAGTCCCGGAATTGAATGGGGCGGACGATTCTCGAGCAGATGTGGACTCTAAATTGGTCCTGGCGGCACAGGCGATGGGTGCAGCTATTGTTACAAATGACTATAATCTAAATAAAGTAGCCGGACTTCAAGGCATTGAAGTCCTGAATATCAATGAACTTGCAAATGCTCTCAAGCCTGTGGTTTTGCCGGGTGAGGAGATGCTGGTCACTGTCATTAAAGAAGGTAAAGAAAAAGAACAGGGCATCGGATATCTTGACGATGGCACTATGATTGTTGTCGAAGGCGCCCGAAAGCTCATCGGGGAAACACTCGATGTAGCGGTTACCAGTGTTCTGCAGACAGTGCAAGGCAAGATGATATTTGGAAAAATGAAGGAAGGGCCTTCTGAACACACAGATGACGGTACAGACAGGAATGGTATCCGCGCTTTTGCCGGCAGCAGGGCGAGGGCAAAGATTCGGTAGACCGGGAAACAAAGTATTTGAGATACTTGGATCCAAACCAATTCTCGCCTATTCACTGCAGGTATTCCAAGACCTTCAGATAATAGATGAGATAGTCCTGGTAATTAATAAAGATGATGTTGAAGCGGCGGACGATATCGTTCGCCGCTTCAACATTTCCAAGGTCAAGGCTATTGTCATCGGAGGAGCCCAAAGACAGGACTCAGTCCGCATTGGACTTGAGCATGTTAGCGGTGAAATTGTAGCTGTCCACGATGCAGCTAGACCACTGATCAATCCGGTCTCCATCGAAAGATCAATACAAGCTGCAAAAGAACATGGGGCCGCAATTGTTGCCGTCCCGGTTATAGATACAATCAAATCCGCAAGTGTTGGTTTTGTTACTGCTACCGAAGACCGCAGCCGCCTGTTCAGTATTCAAACCCCGCAGACATTTCGCACAAGCCTTATCAGAGATGCACACAACCGTGCATTGGCTGACGGTTACTACTCCACGGATGACTCTGCATTGGTAGAATGGATTGGGAAGAAAGTAGCAGTTGTGGAAGGTACCTACGATAATATTAAGATTACTACTCCATCAGATATGCAAGTTGCAGCAGCGAGGTTAGGTTTGGGAGAGATCAGGACCGGAATCGGATATGATGTGCACAGGCTGGTGGAAGGCCGTGAATTGTTTCTTGGAGGAGTTCATATCGAACACGAAAAGGGACTTCTGGGACACTCTGACGCTGACGTATTGTTGCATGCATTGTGTGATGCTCTACTTGGAGCCGCAGGAATGGGTGATATTGGCAGGCACTTCCCGGACACTGATATCAGATATAAAGGTATCAGCAGCTTGATTCTACTGGAAAAAGTCCGGTCATTATTAGCAGGAGAGAACTGGAAATTATTAAATGCAGATATAATCCTGGTATGTCCCAAACCAAAAATAGCAGAACTTGCATCACAAATGATCTACAATATTGCTACGGCTCTTCAAACTGAAATCTCGAGGATTAATATTAAGGGTACCACAACAGAGGGTTTGGGATTTACCGGTAGAGAAGAGGGGATTGCATGCTATGCCAATGTTTCTATCACAATAGGATAAATAGCAATCCCGCTGGTAATATTGCGTCTTACTTTCGTATACTGTATGCATTGCATACAAGGAATTATATATGAAGAATAGATTTACCGCTTTTTTCTGTGGAGTATCTGCTGCTGCCAGAACTCTTGTGGGTCTGAAAAACGGAACTTCACAGCCAGTGTCAAATAATTCCGAAAAACCTGTAGAGGCGGTTAAACCGGCTAAGCCTGTCAAACCTGCCAAAATTGGTAAACCCACAAAACCTGCAAAACCAGCACTGGACAAGGCTCCCAGGTCATCGGGTTTTGGACGCAAGACTGCCTTACATGTTGCAGTTGCCAAGGGCAATTGTGAAGTCTTGAAGACCGGGATATCGGCTGGTATGAATGTAAATGTGCGCGATGGTAGACAGCAGACGCCTCTTCATACAGCAGCAGCTAAAAGCAGTCGGGAGATTATACGGGTTCTCATTGATTCTGGAGCTGATATCAATGCGAAGGATCGGGCAGGAAATACACCATTGCACTTTGCATCTGCAAAAGGTCGGAAAAGGGCAGTAGAGATGCTATTAAACGCTGGAGCCGACCCCAATATAAAGAACAACCATGATGAAACACCGCTTCACCTTGCAGTCCTGAAGAACCAAAATAACGTAGCCCAGACCCTGATTGCATCTGGTGGGCAATATTAATTGGCTATACTAACCGATAAAATAATAAACAAAATAATACTTATCAACCAATAATACCAGGAATATCTCCCCTAGGGACAATACTGTTTACTTTGTTGCTTGTGAACTGGATTTTCGCTTTCGCGGGAATGACATGAATTGGGATCTTATTGTTAAGTAAACAGTATTGGAGGCATGGGGATTGAAGATGGCTCTGAATTGTAATAGGGGAAATCAATCCCCCAGCCTCCTTCTTCAAGGGGGATATATTTCGATTGTCCCGATATCATTTGGAGGATCACTATGAAAAAAATCAGAATAATCATTTCGATCGTATTCTGTCTGCTTGCAGTAATGGCCGTAGCAGAGGATAAGCCACCTATTACTATTCCAACATATCCTGGGGCTCAGGTCATGATGGAAATAAACATGAACAATGATGACCTGGCTACTCTGCTGCCGATGTTTATTCAAGGCGCCGGGGACATGGCTGCCGGGGTCAATGAAGACGATATATCTGATGTACTCAAAGATGTAACCCGCGTTGAATATCTGTCATTGGAATCCAGCAAACCGGGTGTTGACCTTGCAAAACTGGTATCTTTCTATAATCAGAAGATACCTGCGGGAAGATGGAATAAAGTCTTCTATATGAAATCAAAGGAAGGGCAAATCATATCAGTGTTCGCTCAGTCTGATATGGCCGAGTTATACGGATATCGGATGCGAACAGTCAAGGTTGATGGGAAATCAGTAAACAAAATGGATGTTGCCAGAATAGAGGGCCAGATCGATTTCCAGAAGCTGATGAAAATTGCAGGCCCCATCATAGCCAAATCGCAGGGAGCACCCGCCAAGAAGTAATTAAATGGGTGCATTTGCACTCAACCGTATACTCCGTATTTATTATGACCTACATCCCTCCAGGTATATTGCCTGGAGGGTGCTTTAAATATATGCCACACCGTTATTGCACACAAATGTACCCCCGATATGCCTCAGATTTATCTTACAATTCGACTTCAGCCCTGTACATCTGCTAAAATTAGGAGGTTGGAGGGTGATCAACAATGGATGAAAAAACAGTTCTACAAGAACTTATTAGTATGTCCCAGACTCTGGGAAAACCGGAAAATGACTATGTTATTCTTGGTGAAGGCGATACTTCTGGTAAAGTTAATGACGATTTCTTTTACGTAAAAGCCAGCGGCAAGTATCTGTCTCAAAGTGATGAAAAGACTTTCGTTAAAGTTAAAATGCAGGATGCATTGGGCGTTTTAGACAAAGGCGAACTGAGCGACGATCAGATAAAGCTTGAGCTTAATGCTGCAAAGGCAGACCAAAGTAATCCACTTATGCCTTCCATCGAAACCACATTCCATGGTTTTCTACTCTCACTTCCAGGGATCAATTTTATAGGCCACACACACGCCACCGCTGTCAATGCTCTTCTGTGCAGCAAAAATGCCAAAGAGATCATTATGGGCGGAAGACTGTTCCCTGACGAGATAGTATATTGTGGTATTGAGCCGATCTTTATGGAATATCAAGATCCTGGTCTCGGTCTGGCCCGTGGAATTCGTGAGGAGACTAATGCGTTTATCGAGCGCAATGGTTGTGTGCCGAGAGTTATATTGATACGTAACCACGGTATTATCGCCGTTGGAAAGACAGCTCATGAAGTAGAAGCAATCACAGCAATGTATTGTAAGTCTGCCAGAGTCTTATTAGGTGCAACTGGTTTCGGCGGTGTAAACTACCTCAGTGAAGAAAATGTACGGCGTATATATACCAGACCAGATGAGGAACTTCGTATCAAGCAATCCGGAAAATAGACTGTGCTCGTTATGAATGATTTGATATAGGATTTAATTCCCACCCTTATGGCGGGATATAAATATCAGCCTGCCCGTCCCGTTGCATCAATATGGCATCAGGGTGGAGCGGGCAAGAAAGGCGTACTCAAGTGAGCGACGTATTAAACAAATATAGAAATATGGAATTCAAGCTGCCGGAGACCAATTTGGCCTGGCGGATGTATGAGGCCGGAGTAGATAATTTCGGCAAGACCGGCAAGCCGGATGTGCTGCCTTTAGTAAAACCGAAGGCAGATGAAGTACTTGTTCGGGTAGATGCCATCGGAATATGTTTTTCAGATGTAAAGCTGATCACCCAGGGATCAACCCATCCGCGTGTTACCGGCAGAGATCTTATTGCTGACCCCGTAATTCCTGGACATGAAGTATCATTATCTGTTGTTGAAGCCGGTGAGAACTACAAAGACAAGTATGCTCCCGGCGACAGATTTATCGTTCAGGCGGATGTCTATTTTAAGGGTGTAAATATCGCCTATGGATATGCTCTGGCTGGCGGAATGCAGCAGTATGGTATAGTAGGCGAACCCGTACTCAATGGTGACGAAGGTTCCTACTTGATTCCCATCAAAGACTCCAACACCGGATATGCAGAAGCTGCACTGGTTGAGCCGTGGACTTGCGTTGTTGCTTCCTATAGGATATATCCCCGAAAGAACCTGCAGCCTGGCGGGGCGCTTTTGGTTGCTCAATTTGAAGGCGGTGAATATGCACTGGACAACAGACTGACTGCTGCTGGCTGTCCTGCAAAAATTATACTCGCCGGTGTATGCGATTGCTTTAAACCTAAACTCCTCAGCCTCTGCCCTGGAGTTGAAGTTATAGAGATCGAAAAACTCACTGCTGATCAGGTAAAAGCTCTTTCGCAGGAAAGAACCGGTGATAAGGGTTTCGACGATATTATCATACTGGGCACACCTGATGCAGACACCGTTGAAGCTATAACTCAAGTAACTGCACACAACGGTGTAATGGCTATGATTTGTACAACTCCAATATCCCGTCCTTTACAGGTTGATGTTGGACGAGTTCATTATGACTACATTGACTATGTGGGAACGCTGACCGGGAACATATCCGAAGCTTATGCAAACAGCCGCGACAGCGAGTTTGCAGCAGGTGGGACAGCATGGTTCATCGGAGCCGCCGGTCCTATGGGACAGATGCACGTTCAGCGCGCTGCCAAGATGGCCAATGGCCCAAAGAAAATGCTCTGCACAGATGTAGACAATAGCAGACTTCAGTATTTAAAAGATTCAGTTGCCGATTCTGCAAAAGAAAATGGCGTTGAGATAGTCTTCCTCAATCCTATGGAAGCCGGACCTGAAGCTCAGGCTAAAGCGATAGCAGATATGACTGGCGGCAAGGGATTCGATGATATCGTAGTGCTGGCGCCGGTTGCATTCCTGATCTCCTCTGCTATCCCGCATCTGGCCAAGGGCGGCCTCATGAACATTTTCGCTGGAGTTCCCCGCGGCACGATCGCAACAATCGACCTCAGCGTTACGTTTATGAACGGCAACCGGTTCGTCGGTTCCAGCGGATCCAGACCAAAAGATATGGTAGATACTCTGGACTACACCGAATCCGGTGAACTGCCTACAAAGAACTCCCTTGCAGCCATAGGCGGAATCGATGCTATGGCGGATGGTGTCCATGCAGTAAAAGAAGCCAGATTCCCTGGCAAGACAGTCATCTTCCCGCACATCACACTGCCGTTGACTGCACTATCAGAGCTGAAAAATGTCCTGCCGAATGTGCATGCCAAGCTGTCTGGTGGAAAGTTCTGGACAAAGGAAGCTGAAGATGAACTCCTCAGCACCAAACTGGTAAACGATTAGTCAAAACAAACCCGTAACTATGTCATCCTGAACGCACTGAATGATGACAATTCAATAGCAGTTCGGTGTTAATGTAATATAATAAATTTCCGTTCGTCCTGAGTAGCGCGAAGCGCGTATCGAAGGATGGACGGAAATTTACTCACAAATCCTGAACTGTTTCACAATTCAGGATGACATTTGATTATGCGGGGATTAATATAAGAGGTTCTATCATGCGTTTCAAAGACAAAGTAGTAGTTATTACCGGTGGTGCTCAGGGTCTGGGTGAAGCTATGGCCAAGAGATTTGCCGCCGAAGGCGCTAATCTGGTGTTGGGTGATATCAATGCTGATGGCGCACAAAAGACTGCCGACGCCATTGCATCCGAATATGGCGTAAAAGCACTTGGACTTCGGATGAATGTTACCGACGAAGAAGAAGTCAAAGGCGTTTTCGCAAAGGTAGTCGAAGAGTTTGGTAAAGTCGACATACTCGTATCTAATGCGGGAGTTCTCAAAGCTTATGAGCTTATGGAGTTTCCGATGAATGAGTGGAAGTTTGTTATGGACGTCAACTTGTTCGGCTATGCAGTCTGTGCAAAGCATGCCTGCCTGGTTATGAAAGAGCAGAAAAGCGGCAGCATTGTCCAGATTAACTCCAAATCCGGCAAAAAAGGCAGTTTCCGCAATTCAGCCTATGCTGCCAGCAAGTTCGGTGGAATAGGTCTTACCCAGTCTCTAGCCCTGGAAATGGCTTCATACGGTGTGAGGGTCAACTCAGTATGCCCTGGCAACCTTCTTGAAGGAACCCTGTGGCAGAACAGCCTGTTCGAGCAGTATGCCCGGACTCAGGGAATCAGTGTCGAAGATGTTAAACGAAAATATATGGACCAGGTTCCGTTAGGCAGAGGCTGCGAATACGACGATGTAACTAACGTTGTCATGTTCCTGGCTTCTGAAGATGCCAATTATATGACCGGACAGGCGATCAACGTCACCGGCGGCCAGGAAATGCGCTGATCCGTCAGTATGTACAATCAGTAAAATATATGCTCCGAAGCGAATAGTCGTGCCGGAGCATATTTTACATTTCACCCCAAAATATTGTCATCCTGAAGAATGATGGATATCCTTATCATTCCAAAAGCCTTATCATTTCTAAAATCATACGATTCGATCCTCTAGATAGAATATTTTCGTCCCCTCTTGTTAATCTTGCAAATCTTGTTGATCCTGTGAGAATATGAGCCTTCGGGTTACTCTACTGGACAACTTGCCCTTTAAGTGGCTCTGAACTGTATTTGGTTGAGGAGAGTTAAGCTAATCACTCAGCAATATGATATAGTAAATCCCGGTGAATCCATTTAAGAGGTTATAAATGAAATATTTAACTGGAATACTGCTGTTCTGTCTTCTGACCGCTCTCTCAACTGGTCAAATTATGGCCCAAAAAGTCAATCTTTCAGGACCGTTCATCAATACCTGGCTGGTAATAGGCACATTTGATAATGACTCTTCCAATTCAGGATTCAACAGCGATTATATCGGGGAAACTCAGGTAAAACCGAATGCTCAGTTGGTTACTGCGGGCAAATCCTGGCGTTATTTTGACGACCGTCTGTTCAGTCGTAACTATGATGACTACCAGGACCTGTTCAGCTATTTTGGAATAAAACGAGACGAATCCATAGCAGCCAAAGTAGCCTATGCCCACGTTTATATCTATACTCCGAATGCACAGACAGGAGAATTGCGCATAGGCGCTAATAATGAATTCAAAGCCTGGATAAATGGTGAGCTAGTTCTGTCATCAGAAAAGACTACTCCTTATCGTGATTCACTAAAAACTGCCGTCAGTCTAGTGCCGGGTTGGAACAGACTTCTTGTAAAAATAGCCAACCAGGAAAATGGCCGTTTCGGTTTCTATGCTAGAATTTGTGATGCCAATGGGGATGCTTTACCCAATGTGACCTACAGTGCAGGCGGCCCCACGGGCCATCTGTCAATATGTTCTAAATCAATGGCAGATATCAAGACTGGTAATATGCCTGCTGCATTTAGAGAGTGGCCATATGTTGAAGCCGATCCGCTAAAAGCAATAGCCAGGAACGACATGCAATTTCTTCTTCGAAATACCAATCTCATGCTTCACGCTTCTCCATTCAACTTTACCGCCCAGGGAGGCACTCCGCCATACAAATGGACTCTGATCTCCGGAAGCCTGCCACCAGGTCTTAAACTTGCTAAGAATGGAGCAATTTCGGGCAAGGTCTCACTCGATGCGGCATTAAAGAATTATCCATTCAAGGTGGAAGTAACCGATGCAAAGGGGAATCGTATCTCTTCAAGTTTTACTATTAAACTACACGAACGCCCCAACAGATGGTATGAAACAGATAAACTGGTTGCTCTGATCCACGGTCCTGAAAGTTTGGCAGATGATCAGATCCTGCGTTTGGCTGCTCTCATGAAAGCCGAGGGATACGGCATTGGGATGCCAATCTCCTACAACAACGGCGACATGAAATATCGCTGGCCATCGACCTACGCTGCTCCTGGCACAGTCGATACAATTGCCAAATTCAAATCTGCTCTTGAGGGTGCTGGTCTAAAATTCGGCATGTACATGGGTTACCTTGGTAATGCCAATGATGGCGGTGACAACGGTTCAATCCTGATGGTTGAAGAAGCCCTGCGCAAATACCATCCAAAGGCATTCTGGTTCGACTGGTGCAGTCCTGATGTCTATGGATATCAGTCCCCTGATGCACTCTTCTCAATGATAAAGACCATCGATCCTGAGATCGTGATTGCAAAAAACACTGTCCATCTGCCTTATCATGGTGATTGGGATGTCATTTCACTTGAAGGCTATTATGCGTGGGGTAAGTATTACTGGAGTATCTGGCCGAGTGAGATGGCCTGGCCAAAAAAGAGTGTAGTCGAAAGTTGGCGGCTTATAATTGATCCTAAATGGGCTGATGCAAAAGGTGCTTCACCCGACTGGAAAGTCTATATGCGGATCATCCTAACCATTATAGGTGAAGGACAGGTCGCCAATCTTGACCACACAGCGACTCTTGTTTCCGGTCTGGAAAAAGATGGTATCCTCCACAAACTGGAAGATTCACCCATCTCAATGGCTCATTTTAATATGGCCGCCTGGGCAAATCCGGCAGGTAAGCCATCACTCACCGAATCATATACCAAAGTGGATATGGGTCCATTGGATGGTGGAGTCTATGGATACAACACCATCAACCTGTCCCGAACCGCTATCTATATTCATATGCTCAAGAATCCATTCGGTAGAACGGGAATGCCGGTGAATGCTCCCTTGCTGCTTACCGGTGTAAAACAAAAAGTGAAGAGCATTACCTGGATGAATGGGAACACTCCTGTGAAGTTCAAACAAACTGGTGAAAAACTAACAGTAAACCTGACAGGCATTTCACCGGATGAAGTAGATACCATATTGAAGATCAATCTTCAGGGAGCTCATCCTAACGTCGCAAAGAAACTGTTTATCGCGCCTCCCACTTCGCCAGGACCACCCGTTCCAGCTGGAAATCTTGCCTATTTCAAACCATCAAAGCTAATGAGCAATGATGGTATTACTGAACTTGAACCTAGCGGAGGACTCTCAGAAGCGAAATGCGGAGTAGATGGTGATCTGGAAACTACTGCGCAGGGAGCCTGGGAGTATGCCTGGACATATCACGTTGATTTGATGAAACTCTACAATATCCGCACAGTCCGTATTCTGTTCTCCAAAACCTGCTGGGCTACGGACTATAAGGTCCTGCTTTCAGCTGATGGAAAAACATGGAATGAAATTACTCACGTTACAAACGGTACCGGCGGCACAGTAGAACATCCTGCAAATGGAATGTCAGCACGCTATATCAGAGTGACCGCACTGAAACCCGATGGTCCAGGTCAGGAGGGTGCTCAGATGGGAATAGACGAACTCCAGGTATATGAATAGATAACATCTCATCCCGCCGTGAATACTCACGGCGGGATATACACTCCTCAAATCTACTCAAATCCATCGAAAATAGAATATTTTCGTCCCTTCGTGACGAGTCCGGCAGGTTTACGCTGCAGGCGAAAATCGAGAGGACTCTTGGCACGATTCTCACGCTAAAAGTAATCTCTAGTGTCTAGGAGCATCGTTGTACCTCAACATTATTAGGAAATACTGGTAATAACCACTGAGTTTCAGCCTGTCGATACGTGGCATACCTTAGTATAAGGTAGTTCAGACTTGTATTCTCAGACATTATTATTTAGTTTTGAATATATGAGGGGTAAGACAATGAGATTGTGGTCAACTAGTATTGGGTTACTGTTATTATCTAGCATATTCGTGCAGCCAGTTGCAGCTGCAGATTCAAGATGCGAGGTAGACTGGAGCAACTGCGTCTATATAGCCGAAGGACAGTCGGTAGTCCAGAATCCAAAGCAAGTAGAAAGCCGCGAAAGGGCCATGGTGGATGCTCGCAAGTCAGCCGCTGTAAAAATGATGGCTCTGATACAGAAGACTAACATTCAGGGTCAGGATCCCAGCCCAATTCTTGAAAAGTACTCATCAGTTAAAAGCAGAATTGCCGATATTATCAATTCAGTGAAGTCGGCTGATTCTCGCCTTGTAACTGTTCAAGCCAAAGCAATGGCTGTGGTTACATTGAGGATTCCTGTATATGGCCAGGATGGGCCAGGAACAGCTATTGTGGATGCAGTAAGTGCTTCCGATACATCCACACCACCCACCGTTGACCTTAATGCTTCTGGATATACTTGCTTAGTAATTGACACAACAGGTTTGAATGTTAAGAGAAGTATGTGCCCCAGAATACTCAAATCGAGTGGTGATGTTGTGTATGATGGAAGTAATGCAACAATAGATCAAATAGAGGCATCTGGTGTAGTCTCCTACGCCAGGAGTATAGATGGCGCCAACAAACTCTCTCGATGTGGACTCAAGCCATTGATTGTCAAGGCATCAGGATCTTTTGGAGTAGGTAACTGGGATGTTGTCGTGTCTGACGAAGATGCCCAACTGATTCAGACCCTGAATAATAAACACCATTTTCTGGACAAACTCAATGTAATCATTGTTGTTGATTAAAAATGTGCTCCCGTATCGCGGGAGCACCTGATAGCCCGCATTGTTTACCAATCATGGATAATGCGGGCAAGCAACCTCAGTCATGTTCTCTTAATATTTATCCCTGTAAATTTTAAATACTCTTCATAAATGATTGATCCTCAACGTCGTTGTACATGGTATACTCCAATATTAGGATAAATTTCTGTATCTCTTGAGGATGGTATATCTGTATATCAGGGGTGTGAGATATGAAAGTATGGCTGATTAACATAGGATTAATGGTATTAATCGGAGCAGGCTGTTTGCCTGCCGTAACTGCCGATACTCGTTGTGTAGTTGACTGGAAAAAATGCGTATATATAGCTGAAGGGCAGGCAGTAGTCCAGAATCCAAAACTTAAGGAAAGCCGCGAAAAAGCTCTGCTGGATGCCAGGAAAGCAGCTGCAGACAGGATGATGGCGCTTATTCAAAAGACAACTGTTAAGGAACGAAATCCAGCCCAGGTATTTGAACAAGACTCCTCCATAAAAGACAAAATTGCCGATGTGGTGAATACAACAAAGCCGGCTGCCATTCGTTTTGCAACAGTGCAGGCCAGGACACTGGCAATTGTTGCCTTGAAGATACCGGTATTCGGTCCGGACAAACCAGGTACTATCATTGTTGAAAGTGCACCTGAAGCACCTGTTGCGGATAATAGCAGCTCTGGATATACTTGCCTGATAATTGATGCTTCCGGATTGAATGTTAAAAGAAGCATGTGCCCAAGAATCCTCAAATCCAGTGGCGACGTTGTATACGATGGAGGGAATGCTCCTGTGGGACAGATTGAGGCATTCGGTGTAGTCGCTTATGCAAAAGGGTTGGATGGCGTCGATCGAATCCAGCGGTGTGGAAACAGGCCGTTGATTGTCAAAGCTACTGGCGCTTCCGGAATCAGCAATTGGGATGTTATTGTTGCAGACACGGATGCTGAATTAATCCTGTCAGAGAATAATGATCACCATTTCCTTGACAAACTCAATGTGATTATTGTTGTTGATTAACCTGTGCTTTTCTGTGTTATTCTGAGTGCAGCGAAGGACCTTGTGTAAAACCCGGAAACTTCAATGCATTCAGAATATCACTGCCCTGTTTTTAGACCTCTTCCTCTGTTATTTTTATATCTATCAATAATATTTTGCATACCCGGCAAAAACGACTGACCTCCAACGTCTCTGTATATGGTATACTCCAATAGTACACACGATCTGCTTACGCAACCGTTGGGTTGTTTTGGTTTTAGAAGGGGCAAGAGAAATGAAAGGATGGTTACTTAACGTTGGAATACTGACGATAAGCTGTCTGGTCGGATCATATACAGCAGTTGCTGATACGCGTTGCGAGGTCAACTGGAAAGCAGCTGTATATATTGCCGAAGGTGAGGCTGTTGTACAAAATCCCAGGCTTAAGGAAAGCCGGGACAAAGCCTTTCTGACTGCCCGGAAAATGGCAGAAGGCAGTATGATGGCACTTATTCAAAAAACTAGTGTGAGTGGTAAAAATCCTTCGCAGATACTGGCACAGAATCCGGTAGCGAAGCGAAAGATAGTTAATGTGGTCAATACAGCCAAACCAGTTACCAATTGTCTGGTTACCAACAGGCAGAAGGCGATTGCATTGGTTGGATTAAAAATTCCTGTATTCGGTCCAAACGGACCGGGGTCGGTGATTGTTGAAGCTGCAGACAATACCTCAAAGATCACTGGATCTTCCGGGACTGCCATTGATGATAGCCATAGTTCGGTTATGCGCTCCTCAGTAGCATCCAAACCTCCTTCAGCAGATAACGCGGCTTCGGGATACACTTGCCTCATTCTGGACGCGTCCAGCTTCAATGTTGAACGAAGCAAGTGCCCCAGAGTTTTGAAGCCCAGTAATGATGTTGTTTGGGAAGGGGATAATGTGCCTCCTGACCAGGTTGAAGAATTTGGGATAGCCGCATATTCAAAAAGCCTCGAAGCAGCCAATCGGAACCCTAGATGTGGGTTAAGGCCGTTGATTGTCAGAGTTCAAGGTGTAGCTGGAATTCGAAATTGGGACCTCATAGTCTCTGAAACCGACGCTAAGTTAATACTGGATGAAAACCAGAAAACAGGTTTCCTTGATAAGTTGAATGTTATCGTGGTGATTGATTGATACTGTCTCTCAATTGGGTAAGGAATAGTGAGTGAGTCCGCTTGATGTTTGCTGGCAGCGGAAATATGCTGGGCTCGCTGTTTATGGATGATATTATTCTATTTTTGAGGGGAGATAATTGATGGACTACGAAATCGGTGAGAAGTTTCAACAAGATAGTAAGCACTGCCGTGAAAACATGGGTGAATGGACCGCAGATGTTGACGCCAAACCGGATATCTACAAAGAATATGCGGGTAGTCCACTGATCCAGCTCCCTACCGATGTAAACTACACGGCTCTATCACTGGATGTAGCTCTGAAAGTCCGAAAAAGTGTTAGACGCTACGCAAATATTCCTTTGACTCTCGAGCAACTATCGTACTTAGTATGGGCAGCCTCTGGTGTTCAGAGAGTAGAGCAAGGGTTTGCTTACCGGACTGCACCATCGGCTGGCGGTTTGTTTCCCATCGAAACCTACCTGGTAGTTAACAATGTTACAGGTCTTGCAAAGGGACTATACCACTATCGTATTGCGCAGCATTCTCTTGAAACACTCCGTCCCGGAGATCATGGAATTGATCTGGCGGAAGCCGCGATGGGGCAGTCGACCTGTGCTCATTCCGCTTTCGTTTTTATCTGGACATCAGTCTTTCAACGTACTCGTTGGAAATATGGGGACAGGGCTTATAGATATATATACCTGGACGCTGGACATATAGCCGAAAATGTTGCTTTAACTGCGGCTGCGATGGGGATAGGAACCTGCCAGATAGCAGCAATCTTCGATGATGAAGTCAATGAGATCATTGGAGTTGACGGCTCTGAAGAAAGCGCTATCTACCTGACAACCGTAGGAGTACCTCTCACCTGACAGATATATTTCTTCCATCATTAGGGAGTGCATCCATGTGCTCCCTAATATGAATACTCCATACTTATGTTTTCCTGATCTTACCTCGTTCTTCTATTCTTTTGCCCGTCTCCCTTATGGTCGTATATAATGATCCAGGTGATGTGTGACGTGACAAAAGTTTACGCATTAGGAGCCGGTTATTGCAGCAGTTTGATACATACCTATTTCATATAATAAATCTGGGTCTGGGTAGACCATCACTAGATGCATTGTTTACTTTCATTACCATTTTCGGAATCGGTGCTGCATCAGCTGGCATTGGTCTAGTTATAGTTTTAGTCGGTTTTATCAGAATGAATGTAATTCTACGGATGGCTGGATATGCTGGAATTATTGCAGTAATATTTGCGGGAATACTCAGTCAAATGGCTAAACATTTGTGGGACCGACCAAGACCGGTAATGGTATTGCATGATGCGCGTTGGGTTGGGCAGCCCTTATTTGTGCACAGTTTCCCTTCAGGCCATACTACTACTGCGTTTGCGTTTGCTACCGCAATTGGGGTGTTATATCCCAAGACTCGTTTACCATTGTATTTTCTGGCAGCACTCGTAGGTTTGTCCAGGATTTACCTTGGTGCTCATTTCCCGGTTGATGTACTGGGTGGAGCTGCCCTCGGAATATTCTCTGGACTGTTGGCGGCTCGGATTCTCAAAAGGAAGCGAATGTCTGTCGCCAATGATAAAATGGACATGGAGACTGCCTGTTGAGAAACAAACTGCCTTACATACTGTTGATTTTAGTATGCCTGGGTTTATTCGTTGTTGGTTTGGGTAAGGTCCCGCTATTTGGACTCGATGAGTCATTGTATTCGGAAGTCTCCAGATCAATGTCCGCTACCGGTGATTTTATAGTTCCTCACTACAACGGCCAGCCATTTTACGACAAGCCTCCAATAGTGTATTGGATGCAGACATTGTGTATACGGACATTTGGGGTTAACTCACTGGCAGTCCGGTTGCCTTCGGCTGTAATGGCGTTATTACTAATTGCGTTCACTGTCTTCTTGACCACAAAGCTGTTCTCACCAAGATCCGGTGTCTTTGTCGGATTTACCCTTGCCTGCTGCCTTCTGACAACAGGTTTAGCGCGTATGGCGATTCTGGATATGACATTTACTTTGATGCTGGCGTTATCCCTCGGGATGTTTATCCTTACTTATGTCAACAAGCTGCCACGTTATGGATATTTGTTATCCTGGGTCGGACTTGCGCTGTCGGTTATGACAAAAGGACCTGCAGGCGCGGTTATTATTGGACTGGTCATATTAGTCTTCCTGGCGATACGAAAGGATATGCGTGCTCTTTTTACAGTATATCCGATCCAGGGAATTCTGCTTACTCTGGTTATAGCGCTTCCATGGTATCTGGCAGCAAATGCCGCTACCCATGGGGATTTCATCAGAGAGTTTGTGTTCCACCAGAATCTGGCAAGGGCAATGGGAAAGGATTTCCAGCATAATGGCAATCTGCTATATTACATCCCTGTGTTTTTAGCCGGATTCCTGCCCTGGAGTATTTTTCTGCCGGCTGCAATTAAATCCTGGACAAGATACGATAAAGCAGAGACAAGGATTGCATCCCAGTTCATGACAGTCTGGGTAGCAGTGATTTTTGCCCTGTTCTCAATTATTGTCTCAAAACTGCCTGGCTATATTTACCCAATCTATCCTGCAGCAGCAGTTTTAGTTGGAGTGTGGTGGGCAAGGCAAGAACCTGATGGCTTGAAAAGATCATCAGTGGTATGCTCAGTCTTCCTGATCCTTTTTGCTGCAGCCATAATGATAGGAGGCGCTGGTTGGGAATATGCCGATACCGAGATGCGCAGGATACTCGTAGCAATGGCTGTTTCTGTGCTCATGAGTGCAGGTGTCTCTGTCCTATATTCATATAAGGACAATAAACCTTCAGCATTTACTGCACTAGCTGCAGGCTATACCCTTTTTCTTGGCATAGCAGTATTAGCTGGTCTACCGGCATTCAGCAGGCAGACAGATGGCCCGGCTGTAGAAATATCAAAATACATAACAACAAATCTGAATGGTAACCATGAGATAATAGCCTTCGATTACAACCAGAAACAGCCCAATTTGCCTTCCCTGCCATTCTACACCGGCCAGTCAGTGCAATTCATCTGGGATTTTGAGAAGCTTCAGAGTGAACTACATAAGCCAGGAAGAGCAGTAGTGATAATGGACGGAAACACCCCGATGCAGTGCGTATATGGTCTTAAGATACTGAAAGATTTTGGAAAGTACATGGTATGTATTGAAGAGGAAAACGAATTCTAAAATCTTCCACCGGCTTCCAGGCATCAGGTGTATTTACTACACCTGAAGCCCGAAACCCGAAGTCTAAAGTCTAAAGCTTATTCTGTCTATGAGCTTCCTCAATAACCTCAATCTGCCTTCTAACTTCGTCCAGCTTAACGATCAATGGTGTGCCTTTCGTCAGCGCATCGTGGAGATTATTGTATAAAGCCTTACCCATTACACCAAACCAGTCGGATTTTGATTTGGGAAGGTTCCACTTATTTGTGTGCCATATCATCTTCTCCGAACAGTATTGCCTGTCCGGCATAGGTTCGCGAATCAGCTCACGTGGAGGCATTTCTTCAGGGTTGTAGAACTTCCATTCCAGGTGATCGCTGTTTCCTGCCAATGCTCCGCGTGTACCATATACTTCATATATATTGGTTGTATAGGCGCTGCAGGATGATATCTCCAGGTCGATTGTGGGTCTGTCTTTGCCGGTAAGCAATAGTTTTACGTGGTCTTCGGCGTCACCAAACGTGTTCGTCCTGTCCATTATGCACTTTACTTCAGGCATTATGTCGGTTCCGAACAACTGCAGCGCCTGGTCAAGAGGATGAGGACCGGTGTTTAGCAGGTTGCCCCCGGAAAACTCTTGCAGAGTCTGCCAGTCCCAACGGCGTCCATAGCCGTTGAAAGCAATCTTAACCATAACTATACGCCCAAGTACTCCCGAGTCAATCACTTTGCGGACCTGCTGAAAATATGGCGCAAACCGCGATTGTTGGTATATTGCCAGTGTATTGCCGGACTTTTTGGCAGCAGCAACCATTTTGTCGAAGTCAGCCACATATCTTGCAGCCGGTTTCTCGCAGAGTACATTGAATCCTGCTTCTAGTGCTTCAATGGTTACTGGAGGATGCAAATGGCTGGGTGTTGCATTAATTATAAGGTCCAGGTCACTTCTTTTGAACATGTCCTTATAATCTGCATACGCTTCGCAGCCCAGTGTTTTGATTGCAAAATCCCGCCTATCCTCAAGTGGATCAGCCACAGCTGCAATCTTGAATTTTCCGGGAAGCAAACCCATTACATAGGCATGAATATCGTAACCGCTTCTTCCCTGGCCAATAATGCCTGCATGAAGTTTTTTCATTTGGATCACCTTCAAGAAACGGATTATACCCGTTTGTAATTCAGCGCTGTTCTGGTGGAATCGCCCTTGAGAGAGATTCTATTGTCTCTCCAAGTGCCGTGCGGTATTCTTCCATCTCTTCAGGGTCAGAACAATAGCTGGATATAGATTCCACCATCTCTGATGGGACCGAAAGAAGCTTTAGTGCCTTCGCCAAATCATCAGCGCTTTTATAGGTGTTATTCTTAGCCACTTTATCCGACAAGTCCTTCAACATTATCAGATATTGCCAGTCATCCATAGCATCCCGCAGTTGCTGGAGCCTGATTGAAGGTTGCGGTTTGCTTGATTCTGATGGATAAAAGAGGCTGAGTCCACTTTCTCCACTACCGGAAAATATGATACCACCGATATTATACTTCCATGCCAACCAGCCGATCATCCGGGTTTGTAGACCGGTACTGTTCGGTAGTATTGATGGATATGGATCTGCACATGTGGAATCTAGAGTCCACCAGATGCTACCTGAACCAGGCTGGTATGATGCAGTCGAGTTGAAGTCGACAGGAGTCGGCGCCCATGTGCTTACAAAGCTCAATAATCCCTGTGTTGGAGTAGTCTGCCGGATACGAACCACCTCAGAGACCATCTGTCTGAGATAACCCAGCAGTGAACGTTCTTCGGCAGCATTAGTGATGCGGGATATTGCCAATGAAGTAAAATTCAGTTTCCTGTTGCTGGGAAGTTCCATAAACCTGCGTGCTCTGCGCACATAACTGTCCATATATACCTGTTCCGTTTCCCCTGCAGGCACTCCCAGGTTTCCCATAGATACGAATTTTAGTCCCTGTTCGGAATAACCGCGCAGTTCTTCCATATCCGGCCTTGGATAAGGTGATCCCCAGTCCAGAGGGGAAATCCCCATTTCCAGCATTGTCGAGTAAAATGCTGCACGGTTGCGTTGGGTATTACCTCCATACCAGCTGGACAATGCCTTGTCATCGTATGTTAGAACGGCATTATATGATCTCCGCTTAGGCATATCGAAATCCCAAACTCTGACTTCAATAGACTTATTTAGGGTACGCGCATTAGGTGGAGATATTTGCACTGTTCCCGAGTAAAGTCCGGGTTTTGCGTCTTTGGGAATCTTAACAGTAATCCAGACTGATCTCAATGCTCCTTTTGGAAGTGTTAAGCTTGAAGAATGACTGAACCTGTCCGGAGGCAGTTGTCCGGGAGTTGAGTCATCGCCGAAGTCGGGAAACTTGTAGCTGATATTGTCAGAGTAAATTTTAGCTTCTCCAGGACCCTGGAGATCTGAAATTGTGACTGCAACATTTTCAATGGTCTTTGCATAAGCTGAAATCACAAGCTGAGCGGATTCACTCTCTCCTCTGCAGCCCGATATTGCTATTGGGCCACGTAATGAGCCGGGGAATACGTCCCAGCGAGTGATGTTCATAAGAGGACTTGCTTCAGCAGCCCAGTATCCAATGCGGGATTTATCTGATCCACTGAAGAGCAGTGAGTTCACATCACTTGAGAGCATATCCAGCCTGTGAGTGATCTGAGCCCATTTGTCTGCATCCATCGGTGTGCGGGCAAGTAATTCGATCTTTTCCAGTTCATCTTTCATACTGGACCGAAATTCAACAGCAGGACCGAACCTCGGTCTGACGCGTTCCAGAATTTTCCGGAATCTGCGCATTCTAGTCACATTAGGTTGAAAGTTTACTAGAACCGGACCAAGTCGTTCTGTAGGCTGCTTGTTACGTCCTTCATATACGCTGATATAGAGAACTCTGCTCATGTCATATGCATAATCTATATCGAACTTCCAGTGGGTAATTCCTGGAGGAGCAGATTTGAGTGCTCTCGCAATTAATAGAGCTCCTGCTGGTCGGGATTCACCCTTGCCTACAACCTTTCGAAAGACTGGTGCAGAGTCTCTTGCTTCTGGTGCACCACCGCATGTTATCTCCGCATACAGGTTAATCCCTTTTGGTGTATTATTCCTGACATCTATTGAGATCGAATGGGTGGCGGGGAACTTTATGTCTGGCGAAGTTATTTCAATGATCAACGGAGTAGGGGCGACCGTTTCATCGGAGTGTGCCCTATAGCTGCCTGTGCAGAACAATAACGCGAACGCAACTATCAGCAACCCACTGTGCCGAATGTATCCATTGAATATTTTTCTTGTGTGTAGATGCATAACATTATTAGTATCGGCTATATGGTTATATCAGATAAGCGTCATTGCGAACTTACGGTTCAGAACTTGACACTTCGTGCGGGCGAACGTAACATGGCCTTTGAGCATATGTAAACACATATGCCGTATAGTAGATTGAGGTGGTCAGTAGTTGGACATTATTAAGACAGCTGTTATAGGCACAGGTGGAATTGCGAATTTGGCGCACTTGCCGGCATTACAGAATATGCCGGGAGTTGAACTGATTGCTGCTTGCGATATTAAAGAGGAAGCTCTTCAGACTTCTGCTGACAAATATGACATAAAGCACAGATTTCTGGATTATAAGAAGCTGCTTGAGATGGACGAGATTCAGGCTGTGCATATTTTGACACCAAACGACTGCCATTCCCCAATAGCAATCGACTGCATGAAAGCCGGAAAACATGTCCTGGTAGAAAAACCAATCGCTCGGAATGTAGCTGAAGCCCAGGCAATGGTTGATGTAGCAAAAACCTGCAAGACCAAAATCATGGTAGCCCAGTGCCTTAGGTTTACTTCCGAATCTCAGTGCCTGAAGCGCTTTATAGAGGCTGGAGACCTGGGCGAGATATACTTCTCAAGAGTTTGGGCGCTGCGAAGACGTGGGATTCCTGGTTGGGGAGTCTTTACCAACAAAGAAAAGCAGGGCGGCGGACCTTTGATCGACATAGGGGTGCATTCTATCGACCAGGCACTGTTCCTTATGGGACATCCAACACCGGTATCCATTTCGGGATGTTCTTATCAGAAGATTGGAAATGTTCCTGGACATGTCGGATTTGCCGGCGAATGGGACGATAAAAACTTTACTGTCGAAGATTTTGCAACAGGATTGGTAAAGTTTTCCAACGGGGCATCTATGGTCATCGAGTCCAGCTTTGCCGCCAACATCGATACCGACCATGCCAAGAATACTTTCCTGGGAGATAAAGGTGGAGCCGAACTTCCACCTCTAAAGATATATTCTGAGAAAAATCGCACTGTCGTTGATATCACTCCAGTCGGTCTTCCTGACCAGAATATCTACGAAACTGAGTGCATAGAGTTCTACAAAGCTATCAGAGAAGATACTGAAGTTCCGGTTACAGTAGGACAGGCGCTGAACACAATGCGCATAATTGAAGGTATCTACAAGTCCAGTGAAAGCGGCAAAGAATACATTGTCAGCTAACAGCATTATTCACAAAGCTCTGCTTTTGTCCGGCAATAGGGACAAGAGCCGGATCAATTACAAATAATGCGGGCTAACATTGTTATGAATACAATGAACACTAAAACTGCTTTATTCACGAAGCTTCGCTTTTGCCCGGTAGTAAGGGCAAAAGCTGAGTCAGTCATGAATAATGCGGGCTAAATTATAAGGACAAAGCGGCAGGCAATTATCTCCTGCCGCTTTTCGGTGAGTTAGTCATTTGATACGGAGTTTTTTTAGGAGTTTCAAATTCCTGAAGGGTAACCGGGCACTGCAAAGTCTGGTCGCTGCGGCACTGCTGGCTGAGTTGGCTTATGCCATACTCAACCTGTCGGCAATGCCCATGTATGTCAAGCTGTCCTTGAACAAAGGAGCAATGCTGGGTATCATCATCAGCACATTTCTGCTGACTGAAGCCATCTCACGTCCGATCTTTGGAGCTCTTGGTGACAAGATAGGTCGAAAACCTCTTCTAATTGCCGGCCCGGTTCTGACTGCAATCACCGCCTACCTGACAGCTCATACTCATAGTGTAGCCTGGCTGATCGGATTGAGAGTCATCGATGGATTTGGCAGTGGAGCTCTATGGCCTACTGCTTATGCAACCATTGGAGATATAGTAGAAGAAGAAAATACCAGTGCGGCGATGAGCTTGTTAAATGTTACATATATGGGTGGACTTGCTCTGGCGTTTGTCCTGGGTGGAACCGTGAACCAGATTTTTGCCAGCTATACAGCTTCGTTCTATCTGGTTTCCATTATGCTCATATTGACTGTGATCGTGCTGGCAGTTTCTTTCCCCAGCAAGATTGTAAAACATACAACGACAAAAAAACCGACTGCACTTGATGAACATGCCCCTGTAAAACTTGGCACGTTGCTAAGAAGTTTCAGGGAAGTTCCTGATATGGTAGTTCTGGCATGTGTGTCTTTCCTTGGAATGGGAATGCTCACTCCGATAGTCAAGCTTTATGGCGTTGAACACCTGAGGCTGACGGAATTCCAATTTGGTGTGGCGGTGGCTCCGATTGCACTGGCAATGGGGGTACTTGCCGTTCCTCTGGGCAGGTTCTCAGATCGTTACGGAAAAAATATGACACTCTGCTGGAGTCTGCTTATTTGCTCTGTTGCAATGTTCAGCATAGCGCTATTCCGGAGTTGGGCTGTAGCCGGAATTGCGGGAATCGCCATTGGTGTAGGCTTTACTGCTGCATTTCCCGCCTGGAACGCTCTGGTTGTTTCATCTACCAGTCCTGAACGTCGGGGAGAAGTATTGGGTGCAGTTGGAATGGCCCAGGGACTTGCAGCGATTGCCGGTGCGGTTGTTGGTAGTTATTTATATGACAACGATTTCCTGAGTCTTCCCAGGTTGGGAATCTCAAACTATAACCTCCCGTTCTGGCTGAGTGGTATTTTCCTGTATGCGGGAGCGATTGTTGCATTCACGTGGGTTTTTGCCAGGCACGGACACAAAGATCCAATGCGCAGTGTCGAAGAATGGCACCGGAAAAGTGTTGTTACGGTCGGAGTTATAGGGTTGATTGTTCTTGGTGTTTGGGTTGGCTATCGATATACACAACCTATTCCACCAGACAGAGTTGCATGGGAATATGTACAGGAATTAGCCAGAAACCGACCGGCAAAAGCTGCCAGATATGTAGACATAAGTATTCATGGAGATTGGGAACCAGTTGCAGAAACGCAGGAATCAGCCCGGTTATTTCACGGGTGGGTTGAGCACGGCAAAGCCCACTATACAGTGCTTGCCCCAGATATAATGGAATCCGGAGAGGCTGTTGTTGAGGTTCGTTTCACATTTCCTGGAAATATGACTAAAGGTGAACAGGTAAAATTGTCGAAGTCTAAAGATAGAGAATGGCGAGTATGCGGGATGAAACCCATCCCGTGATTATTTTGTCATTCTGAACGAAGTGAAGAATCTCGGTGTGGATATGCCGGCATTCAGAGCGGTTTCTTGCAGAATTGTTTCGCAGGTTTATGAATTAGGTTCGAAGGGAACAATATGCCGGGCTCTATATGTGTTTCACAGGCTTGAATTAATTGTTTTCCCTATTCACAAAATTTTGGAAGGAAGTCTGCTGCAATATGTTGTAGCATGGCAGAGCGATGGCAGCAATAGTAGTCATCAATGATTCGCTCACAGTAAGGTGATGTATTATGCGTAAGAGAACAGGATTGATCTTAGCTTCTTCTCTGGTGATGTTGTGCATGGTTTTGACGGGGGCAATGGCAGAGCAGCCAGGCAGTAATCTTCCCGCCCCGCCGATACCCGCAGTGACTGAAGTTGCGACAGCAACTCCGAATCTTTATCCTGTGGCAGAGAAGCAGGAAGTCAAACCGTTTGGCTATGATTTTTTTGCATCAGCACCGGTGTCATTTACGATTGCTCCGGATGCACCAGTCACGGACTCCTATATTTACGATAATAATGACCGCGTGCGCATTCGGTATTGGGCACCATCAGTACCTGAGGTTTCGTACGAACTGCGGGTCAACGACAACGGTATGGTCACTCTTCCCGGTATCGGTGACATTCGCGCAGCCGGATATACGAAGACGCAGTTCCGGGAAAAGGTGGGTGCTCGAATTGCTGAGCAGATTAAGAACCCAAGTTTTACGGCTGAGCTGATCGAGACACGCACTATTGTAGTGTTCGTCACCGGAGCAGCCCGCAGACCCGGCAGATATACATTAAAAGCTGAATCCAACCTGTTCAACGTGATCTATGCAGCAGGTGGAGCATCGGAAGACGGCACCTTACGCAAAATCACGGTCATCCGAAAAGGCGGTACTGTTGCCACCACGGACATATATAAGTTTCTGATTAACGGAATGACAGACCGAGAGATAATGCTCAAGGACCAGGACACAATCTTTTTCCCGATAGCCGGTCCAAGAGTTACGATCAAAGGGCAGGTTGTTCGTCCTGCTATATATGAAGTGACTGATAAAAATAACATTTCAGATGTACTCACTATGGCAGGTGGCCTGAAACCATCGGCATACAGCCGTATTGTTCGTTTGCAGAGAATTGAAGACGGCAGGCGAGTTGAACGTACAATTGACGCAAATGCAATTGCTGCAGGTTCACCAAAGAAAGAAGATATAGCTCTTCGCGATGGTGATGTCCTGACAGTTGAAAATGTATCTGGACGCATTAGAGACAGGGTTAGCATCAGGGGTTATGTTACCTATCCTGGTGACTATTCTATAATGCGAACTCCGACAGCAAAAGCGTTACTTACCGAAGCCAAGTTAAGAACCGGTGCCTACCAGCAGAGAGCAGATCTTATGCGTGTGCTGGACGACGGCACGCCAGTGGTAGTGCCGATTCCCTTACAGACTCTTTTCGATGGCACTACTAAGGACATCGACCTGATGGACCAGGATGAGGTTGTTGTCTATGGCAATGACGAGAAAAGCATTGTCCCGCTGGTTACCATTGAAGGTCCCGTTAGAAATCCTGCATCCTATAGACTGGCTGACGGAATGAAAGCAGGCGATTTGATATTTGCTGCAGGTGGATTGCTGCAGGATGCTTCTCGTGAGGTTGCTCATCTGTATAGAAGAACCGGTCCGAACTCATTTAAAATGCTGCGCATCATACCTTCTGATGCAGCTGGTGATGAATCCACCAATCCAGTACTGAAAGACCAGGATAAACTGGTTGTATATAAACAGAAAGAAGTAGAATTTAAGCGCAATAAAGTTAATGTCCTCGGTGAGGTTCAAAAGCCGGGAGAGTTTATGTTCTACGATGGTATGACTCTTTACGATCTGATCATTCAGGCCGGTGGTCCTACGGATATGGCGGCAGGAACAGTTGAAGTAACCAAAGCGTCGGCTGATTCTGATGAATCCAAGCTGGCTTCAGTAAAGAGCGTTTCGATTGTGGATGTAATGTCCGGGGCAGATAAAAACGATCCTGTTGAAGCCGGAATGTTGATATCACTGCCGCGTAAACAGGAAAAAATCATCGAACCCAGACGAGTAGAGCTGAAGGGGCAATTCAAACGTCCCGGAGTCTATGCGCTGCTTACAGAGGGCGAAACACTTGATTCACTTATTCAACGTGCAGGTGGATTAGCAGAAAACAGTGATCCATTTGGTATATCGTTTACCAGACGATCCGATCAGATGCTTTCAGCAGCGACTGCAGAGCAGGTCAAGACCGTTTTGCAGACGATGGATCAGCTCCTACCGGCGGATGTAAATGCACAAAACAACCAGGGTAATACTTCGGCTGATGTTGTGAGTACGACATCACCGCTGACCAAACTCTCCGGAATGTCAGGCAGCAGGTTGAATGAGAATCTGCTCCTGGTTTCACCAAGACGACTGACAGGTATGCCCACAGGCAAACGTATAAGCTTTACTTTAGAAGACCGAAGTTCCTATGTAAGTCGCATTGGTAAAATGAAACTTGCAGATGGAGATATAATTGAGGTTCCAAAACTCAGTAATGTCGTGCAGGTATTGGGTGCAGTTCAGTCTCCTGGACCAGTATTCTTTGCCAGCGGGCTTACTGCAAACAATTACATCGATAGAGCAGGCGGTGGTGCTCCTGATGCGGACATAAGACGTGCCGTGGTTATCAAGGTATCAGGTGCCGTGCAGCCTATCAATAGAACAAAACTGATTGATCCCGGCGATGTAATTGTAGTGGCTTCTAAGTATCAAGCCATTCAACCACCAGGACAAAGGACAACGGCTGACACGATTGCCGACCTTTTGGGCGTTGCCTTGGTAATCCGCGGACTGAGGTAGTCGGTGCGAGTGGGGTGTAAATAGTTATGTTCAATCCTAAACAGATTAATTTCATGAAAATACTGGTTATTGTTGCAATTGGTGGAGCGGTTCTGGGCACATTGTTATGGCTTATAATACCGCGAGAATACACCTCGTCTGCATCAATGCTGTTCCCTGGAAGCTCTCGGTCATCTGCCCCCAGTGGATTTGGTGACCAGGGCGCAGCAGGTGGGGCTACGGGAACAGGCGGAGGCTCTGTTGACCAGCCATCTCTCCCTCTTATGCAGGGAGTCCTGACGATGCCTCAACCGGGGTCTTCACCCAGCACTGCAGGGATGATTCTCAAGAGTCGAAAGACGGCTGCTTTACTAGTGGACAAGTTTAATCTTGCCAAAGAGTGGGGCTTGAGCAAAGAGAAAGCTATCTACTACTTCCAGGAGGGATTTATCTGCAGTGAAGGGCTCAGTGGTGACCTTCGCATCAGTATAACCGATTATGATCCCCAACGAGCCAAAGATATACTATCTGCAGCTATTAATGTGCTCACTAATTCAGTTGAAGCTCTTAGCCTTGACCCTGCAGGCAGAAACCTTGAATTGCTCAAAAAGAGCCTTGAAAATGCCGAGAGTGATTGTGCAAAGGCACAGGCATCGCTTGTAGACTTCCAGAAAACTTTAGGCGGAGCACCGCCGGACGTTCAGCTTCAGTCGCTTGGGCAGATTTATTCTGATACTCTAAAGAACCTTTATGCTGCAAGAGTAGAGGATATGACTGCAGAATCAAACACCAAGTCATTGTCCGGTCAGGCAGAGAAGATGATATCGATAGCTCAGGATCCAATCGGTAGTGAGAAATCAATGATCTCAATACTATATAATCGAATGGTTGACCGTGAAACCGAGCTTTCGACTCTCAGGCAGAAATATACAGACAGAAGACCCGAAGTTGTAGCCGCAAAATCAGGCGTGGATGTAGCAAAACGTGACCTGGATCTGGAAATATCTAGACAGCTAAAAGGACTCAAAGCCGGAGCATCTCCCTATGTGAAAGACTCAATCCTTGCAGCCGTAACTGCCAAAGCCAAGGTAGAAGGCCTGCGGAACGCTGAAGAGTCTATCAGAAAGAAACTTCAAGCCCTTCCCGGAGCTCAAGCCAAGTACGCTCAATTGCAACTGGACCTGCGTGATCAACGCAGCCGTTTAACCCTTGTCCGAGGTGAGTTTGTCAAAGCAGAGCTGATTGCACAGAGCAGAGGACCACAGTTTGTTGTAGTGGATCCTCCAGTGGTTCCACAGAAGCCGAATGGAATGGAAATATACTGGTGGGCGATAATAGGTTTGATACCTGGATCAGTCACTTTGTTGATTACTGCATCTTCAATAATCCTGAAAAACAGAATGAAATCTTTAGGGCTCTGAGTCGTAACCATTCAGTTATTAACCCGCATTATTCATGTATGGCTCAGCTTTTGCCCCTACTGCCGGGCAAAGGTGAAGCTTGGTGTATAATGCGGGTTAGTATATTTCTGTTTGTGTTGAATTCCAACACCCTTCGACAAGCTCAGAGCGAACGAGTTTTATACCAAGAAAATTGAACACTTACGCTGAGTCAAGATAGATATAAGGACGATATAAATGGTCTGGTTTGAATTTCTCGGTCTGCTGTTAGTTATTGTATTTGCAGCCTATCTTCTCAGTAGAGGGGGAGAGGTCCTTGCTGCTAAATGGGGTTTTAATATTGTCGGCAGCATTGTCCTTGCACTGCTGACAACTCTGCCTGAGTATTCATTTGTCTATTGGGCATGCGTAAAAATGCAGTATAAGATGGCCATCGGGTCAGCAATTGGCGCTTGCACAATTCTGGTTACTCTTGGATATGGTTTAGTTATACTGCTTGCAACTTCGCGTTTCAGCCGTAACCCGGTCAAGTCCATCCAGTTGAGCAAAGCTACAAGCATTGATGCGTTCTACCTGCTGGTGACAGCAATTGTAGCTTTTATATTGATATATATAGATGACAAGTTGAGTGTGATCGATGGTATCATACTTAGTGTTATCTTCATCGGTTATATATTTAACGTAGTCCGAGGTGAGAAATCCCTTCTTGAAGGGGAACCGGTTACAAAAAAGGATATGATCAGAGCATTCATAGAGCTGATCATAGGTGGAGCCATTGTCTTCCTGGCTTCTGAACGCTTTGTGGACAGTATGATCAGTGTATCAAATATTATGCATGTTCCGCCTGTCCTTATTGCTGTAGTGCTGGGACCGATAGCTTCTGAGATGCCTGAGAAATTGACTGCCTATATTGTTGTATTAAAGAATGGGGCTAATGCGGAGCTCTCAATATGTAACTTCATTGGTTCAAAAGTAAACCACAACAGCCTGCTCCTTGCTATAATACCATTTGTAGCTGCTATACACGGACATGGTGACGTTAAGGGTCTAGAATCCCCCATGTTTATGGTGATGACCATACTGACAGTGTTTGTAGGTCTTCTGCTGTGGCGTGGTAAACTCGAAAAATGGCAGGGAGCAATTCTGAGTCTGTGCTACGTAGGAGCAATGGTACTCGCAGTTCTTACTAATAAAGCACCGATAGTGGGGCATTAAAATAATATGGGGCAGCCTATCCTGTTCTTGGATGCTGCCCCATTGCTTGTTTGAGTCACTCAAGACTCTTGATCGCGTTTAACGCGAATCGTTTGGCCCGGATTCAATCACGGACCATTAAAGTCGATATTATGTTTCTACCTTTACTTTAACCGCCTGAGTCACCTCCGCTTTTGGCATGGCAATCTCAAGTATCCCGTCTTTGTAGGTTGCTGCAACCTCGCCGGGTTTGATCTCCGTCGGTAGCGCGTAACTGAATCTGAACGTCCCAAAATGCTGCCGTCGGATATGTATTTTCTCTCCCGGCTTTTCCTCTGTTGGTCTTCTTACACCACTAACAGAGATTGAATCTTTAGTCACGTCGATATCGATATCTACTATATTTATTCCCGGTAATGCAGCCGATAAAACTATTTCTTTTTCGGTTTCACATAAATCTACTTCCGGGGCCATAGCGGATATCTCAGTCTCCCATCGTCCAGGAGCCATCAAGGTGGACATTGGTGAGACAAAGAAGTCGCGGAACATTCTCTCCATGTCACGGAAAGAGTTCCACGGTTCGACAACACCGAGTTCGCGATCAATCGGTTTTGAAAGACTCTTTTCGCGAATCATCTTTTTGTACCTCACACAACAGTATTCTTTGGGATTTATTCCCTGAAGATATATACCCCATCGAATTACATATAAAACAAAACAACAGCAACAACTATCATATAAGTTGATTGTAATACACTCAAACAGTGTGTTTTAGCTTAAGCTACTTTGCTGGTATCGTCTTGCGGTATTGGTCTGTATAAAGCCCTATCTCTGAGAAAGGTATTGGACGGAAACCGCAGCCTGTTAGTATGGGCGAATCTGACTTTAGTGTGTAGTTTCCACTCCTGGTATTTACAAAACCCGGATCACCCACAAGTATCTGGTTGGCCATAGTTGATTCTTTGCCGTTGTCCCTTATCATGAATTCACCGCAGTTTACAACTGAATTCGCCCATATCCTGTTTATATTAATCCTGTCGGTTAATTCTCCCAGCTCAGGATAGCGAGTGCTGTATGGAGGTTGGTTGATCTCAATATCCTTGTGTAACCTGTCATAAACATCCCGTTTTATGTAGTCCTTGAACCGGGTCTCGTCCCACTGAGAAAAACTCAGGGCAAAATTGCAGTCCAGGAAAAGGTTGTTTTCTACAACATTGTCCTTGCCGCCATGTATCTGGACAGCCCCAAACTGTCCCTCAGAGCAGCGTCGGAAGACATTGCCATATATCAGAGTTCCACTTATGGCATCATCCAACCTCACTCCTGCCTGTCCACAGGGTCTCTCGCTCTTGATATCGTGCCAGTAGTTGAAGCGAATCAAATTGCCCCTGTATGAAGGGTTCCCAAACATGTCTACGCCACCCTGGTCATCGGTCTCCTTGACCAGGTCATAGCAGTCGTTGTATTCCACACTGTGATCATTTCCTTCTACTCTCATAGCGGAGGACGAATTCTTGTGGAATTTATTGTGAGAGATACGGTTGCCTACACCGTCGAGTAGCACTTGTGGAGTGTATGTCCTGTCCAGTCTTGAAAGATCCCAGATATGGCAGTTCTCGACATAACTGTCCCCGCGGACCAGAGTCTTGCGGTCTCCTCCACTCATCTCAACACCGCCGCGTCCCATTGTCCTTATATCGCAGGACAAAACCCCGCATCTTGTGACATTGTTCGCGACAATCGCAGTGCCACCCATCTTACTCATACTGCATCCGGCAATCAGGCAATCGGTGCAAGAGACCATCGAAATACCGTTTCCAGCGCACAACTCCATTCCAAGGCCAATCAAGTTTAAGTTTTTGACATTGACAAGTTGTATTGCCTCTTGAGGGAGCAGTGATATCTCCACGGTAGCCTTGTCAATCGGTATTGGTGGATACAGATATGCAATGCCATTTATTGAGTCGATATAATACTCTCCGGGTTGGTCTATCTCTTCCAGTAAATTCAAGAAAATGAACGGCATATTCGACTCTGTTGCCCCATATGCTGGAGCTTCGGCAAGGGTTATCCGGCTGGTTGCTGCATCTACTGAATAAACCGGGAGAGTATTATCAGCCCATAGATACTTCAGATATCCAAGCACACGAATGTCTTTTGCTTTACTCCAGCGGGAATATCGGTCTGAAGCGCACTCAAAGACTCCGGCATTAGCAGCAGATGGCTGTTCAACAATCTTTCCAGTCTGCAACCATCCAGTATTAGGGAATCTGGCAATGGTCATAGATTGGCCGTTGAAGAATAACTCGCTCATTGGAGATGAATTCTTACCAACTCCCCTGGCTTTGAAAGGTGTGATTCTGTCTACACCATTTGCCTTAAGATCAATCTGTACAACCTTACCTCTGGACTCTTTTGGGAGACGCTCCACAGTACCCGGGTCTGTGACAGTTGTTGATCCAGTCAGTTTTACTCCTCCAGTGAATATCGCTTTACCGGCTGCCCGGTAGGATATCGGAGAAGATGGTGTCCCTGAGTCCTGTTTCTCAAAGAGCGTAGTTTCGGTCATGCGATATAAGCCGGTATGTATCAGAACTTCAATGCCACCTTTAGGCAGTCCTGTCGAACTCTTAATGGCTCGAATGCGGTCTCTGGCGCCTGTAAGTGAAGCAAGGGGTCGAGTGGATGAACCTGAATTGGAATCATCACCCTTGGTAGAGATGTGTATCTGCAATCCAGGCTTGGGAATAACTGCAGGTTTCACACGGAATGCAGCCGGGTCACGTGCAGGCAGCTTTGCTATGAGTCTGGCCACTTCAACTGCACATTCAGCCGCTTCAAGTCTATGGCTTTCCGGAGCGGAAATGTCCTTTGCCAGAGTATTATAAACTTTTGCAGCATCATTCAATTTTGCCGTTTTGACTAATATCCTGGCAGAACACAGTGCTGCGTAACTTTTTAGATATGCAGGAGCATTCGGCAGTGCCGCTGCGGATTTGTAGAAGTCTAGAGCTGATGCATTGTCATCTGCTGATGCACTGGTTCTTGCCAGCCTCATCAGTGTCTCAGAATCGGATTTGTCGACATTCATAGCTATCACCTTCATTATCTTTTTTGCCATAGCCATATTACCGGCTTTCGAATACGCTCGCACTTGGGCTATCCTTAGTTCTGTGAGGTCCGATTTACTCAAACCAGGCATTTTGACAGCCTTTTCCAGCAAATCGGCGGATGCTGCCCCAGATTTCAAGAGTCCAACCAATGCAACTTGAGCAGATGGTTTGATCCAGTCGGAGGTGGATTTGCTGTTTGCCAGCGAATATAA
>Ga0073936_10000872_pt1 | contig 47671 bp, 32 predicted proteins | sample AliMusrvi5mmetaG_FD_87041 | JGI IMG/M metagenome (GOLD analysis project Ga0073936, IMG submission 87041) | Freshwater lake bacterial and archeal communities from Alinen Mustajarvi, Finland, to study Microbial Dark Matter (Phase II) - Alinen... | ecosystem: Environmental > Aquatic > Freshwater >...
GGCGGAAACAGGACGGGACCCCCGGGGCGGAAGTGCTCTGGCGTGGCTGGCAGCGTATCCAAGAAGCCGTCAGACTTTACGACTTGCTGCCGAGGGTCGCGAGATGTGTATAAAGGACAGGGCGTTTGCCCTGGGCTGGTATAGTTTTGCCCTTCGGGCATGGCGGCATTTCAGGACAACCGAGCCATTATTATAGGATGAAACCGTTCATACTCTCATACTCTCATACTCTCATACTCCCATACGCCGACTCGTTCTCACCGCTTTACCAGCAACACCATCTCCGCCGTCACCGGATCGGCGGCGGGTTGTACGACGGCGGTGCGGGAGGTGAGCAGGGGATTGCGGGTGACGCTGGTGATGCGTCCGAGGGGGAGGCCTTTGGGGAAGATTTCGCCCAGGCCGGAGGTGACGACGGTGTCGTCTTCCCGCACGTCGAATTGCCCGGAGAGCTCGACGAGTTGGCAAAGATTGGTGCCGGCGCCTTTTAAAATCCCGGGCGCATGGGTGCGCTCGGTCATGGCACCGATTCCGCTGCCGTGATCGGTGAGCGGCAACAGCGTCGCGGTATGCGCGGTCACGCTATCCACCTGTCCCAGCACGCCTTCGGGAGTCACCGCGACCATCTGCAGTTCGACGCCCTCCGACGCGCCCTTGTCGAGCAGCAGCTTGCCCTGCCAGGGAATGTTGTTGCGCCCAACGATCTCCGCCGCCATCCCGCCTTGCGGCAGGCTAGCGCGCAACGCGAGCAGGGCGCGCAACCGGAGGTTTTCCGCCTCCAGCCGGCGCAGATGGGCGAGGCCGGTCGGGGTGAGCGGGTCGGTCTGTTCCGGTTTGTCCGGGGTGAGGCGATTGCGCGCCTTCCCGGCCGCGCGAATCGACGGCGAGAGGATTTCCAGCGTGAGCTGCTCGATCGGCGAGGTGCGATGCGCGCGATGCGCCAGCCACTGCCACCCACCCAGCCCCAGGATCAGCAGCAACAGCACGCCGGCCAATACCAGCACCCCTCGCCGCCGAGCCACCTGTTGTTTTCGCGTTAACACCCTGAGGTAGTTCGCCGGCTGGTATGGCGTTTCCTTTTGTGTTTCCCGGCGCGCGAGCGTCTTCGCGAACACCCCCCGGCCATTCATGGCCGGGCTACCAGAATGCGCCGGATACATCCGGCTTGCGGATGATTCTCCCTGTGCGGATATCGAAACACGGATCAGTCTCTCGCGAACCACCAGCCCCATGATGCTTTTTGACAATTGAATATGGCTATTGTTGGCTCACCTGGCGTCGTCCCCCCCGGCCATTCATGGCCGGGCTACCAGAATGCGCCGGATGCATCCGGCTTGCGGATGATTCACCATGAGTCTGGCGCGCGAGCGTCCTCGCGAGCACCGTAGTGATCCCATGCTCGCGAGGACGCTCGCGCGCCAGCTCAACTCGCTACCACGGTCAACAACTGCTCCTCGGCTGTCAACGTCTCGATGCGGCACCTCACCGGCAACAATTGTTCGACCAGCCAAATAACCGTGCGCAGGTGCTCGGTACAGGTCGGGGTGGTGAGCCGGCTCTCGGCGCCGGCCAGCGCCAGCGGGAGCACGAGTTGATCCGCCAGGTGCGCGTCGCATGCCGCGCCGGATGTCCACCAGGCGGCGAAGTCGCGGCAGGCTTCCTCGGCGACGCGCTCCATCGGCTTGCCGCGTTCGCCCAGCGCGATAAATCCGGCGTGGCCATTTTCGCACTCCGCCGCCAGCAATATGGCGGCGCCGGGACCGGACGACGGTTTCTCCTGCGACACCACCGTCAACTGCCGTCCCAGGCCCAGCCGATCGATCGCCGTGGTGACGGTCGCCGCGCCGCGTTCGGCGACGTGCGGGGGCAATTCGGCGGTGGTGATGATCGCGGTGAGCGAGGTCAGCCTCCCGCGGGTGGTGAAGTCGTGCGGGCGCACACCGGGTGACGGCGCGATCTCGACCAGCACCTCACCGCCGCCGCGCGGAAAGAAACCGACGCGGGGATAATGCAACTCCGCCGTGATGCCCAGCCGGCGGAGGGCCGGGAGATAGACGACGTCCAGGTAATCGATACTCGGCGCATGCGTCACATGCGTGCCGCCGGTCAAGTGGAGGTGCGACACGCCACCACTCAAGGCCAGCGGGATCAATACAGTCTGGATCACCAGCGCGGTTGCGCCCGCCGTCCCGATATCGCGGCGATACTCTCCGGCGGCGACCGGCGACTGCGGAACGAACAGCAGCCGCGTCGAGCCCACCGCCGCACCGTCCACCCGCGCCGCGCAGATATCCGCCGCCAGTTGCACCGCGGTGAGATGCTGCGGTTGCAATCCCGGCTTCGCCCGACCGGAGCGAATCGCGGTGATCTCCACCGCCTTCCCGGTGATCGCTGCCAGCGACAGCGCGGTGCGAATAATCTGCCCCCCGCCTTCGCCATATGCACCATCGATTTGCGTGATATCGTTCATGGCGTTGTTGTTTCCATAGCTGACCAGGGATTGATCGGTTATTCTATTACGCTGGACGGGTATAAAGCAACCAGGAAACACTCTTGACAGATCACGCCTGACCGGGCATGATGACGTACTCTTACTTACCTATAAGTTATATTCGCGGCAAAGGGAGCGGTATGGTTAAAGAACATATCAAGGATCAACTGGCAAAGGGGACCTGGTTGACTTATCGACCGGAAATCAAAATCATGGATTGTACGATTCGCGACGGCGGGCTGATCAATGACCATCAGTTCGACGATGGCTTCGTCAAAGCCGTCTACCGGACCTGCGTCGCCGCGGGGATCGATGCGATGGAATTCGGCTATAAGACCGATCGAAAGATCGTTGCGCCGTCGAATTTCGGCGACTGGAAGTTCTGCGACGAAGACGCATTGCGCCGTATCGTGGACGATAATCCGACCGAGCTGAAAATTGCCGTGATGACGGACGCGGAGCGCACCGACTACCACGCGGATATCCTGCCGAAGTCAGAGAGCGTGATCGATATCGTGCGCGTCGCCACCTATATTCACCAGATTCCCACCGCGCTGAATATGATCAAAGACGCCTATGACAAAGGCTATCGCGTGACGGTGAACCTGATGGCGGTGACCACCATTCAGGAACGCGAACTCGACGAAGCGCTGGAAATCCTCGCTGCCAGCCCTGTATGCGCCATCTTCATCGTCGATAGCTTCGGCGCCTACTATGCCGAACAGATCCGCGATGTCACGCTGCAATTCCTGCGCGCGGTGGAAGGAAAACCGATTGAAATCGGCATCCACGCGCACAACAACCAGATGCTGGCCTATGCCAACACGTTGGAAGCGCTGATCGTCGGCGCCAACCGCCTGGACGCCACCATCAACGGGATGGGCCGCGGCGCCGGCAATTGCCCGCTGGAACTGCTGCTCGGTTTCCTCAAAAACCCGAAGTTCCAACTGCGGCCCGTGCTGGAATGCATCCAAAATCAATTCATTCCACTCGAAAAACAGGGTGAGATGGAATGGGGTTATCGCATCCCCTACATGATAACCGGGCAGATGAATCAACACCCCCGCGCCGCCATCAAAATGCGCGCCGGCACCCACGCGGACGACCTGGTCGGATTCTACGATCAGATGATCGAAGAAGAGTAATTCGTATTCCGCTCTCTGGCGCGCGAGCGTCCCCGCGAGCACCGGGGGATACCCTTAACCTGCTCGCGGGGACGCTCGCGCGCCAGAGAAGCCAGAACGGATATATTTCAACGCCCCCTTCGGTGCCTGACCTCCCGCTCTCTCAATTCTTCTCTGCGCCGTTCTTCGCGTCGCTGCGGTGACAAAAGCACCTGACGGCGTTGTATAAACCGCCATCGCGTAATGTCACCCGTGGACGGGTATACCAATTGGGATGATCCCGGGATTCGGCAAGCGCATATTTTTCACGGAGATCATGCCGGTCGGTGGCCATGCGGCTGCAAGGACGTGCCTGGCAATGCGCGTGACTAAACAGTTGATACTGCGTCTGCTGGTGTTGCTGCTGGTCGTGGCGGCGTTGGCGGGGGCGGGGTGGCAACTGGTGCTCTCCCACTCCTTTTACGCGCCCAACCCGCCCGCGGCAGCGTCGGGGGTGATGCCGGCGCCGGAAGCGGGAGAGAAGATCGTCATCTTTGCGCCGCATGAAGACGACGAAACGCTGGGATGCGCCGGCTACCTTCAGCAGGCGCTCGCGGTGGGCGCCAGCGTGCATGTGGTGCTGCTGACGAACGGCGAATACCCGGAATGGTCGGTCGTCCTCTTCGAAAAAGCCTTGCCGAGTATCGCTGCTTATCTCAAACTCGGCTACATGCGCCAGCGCGAAACGCTGGCGGCGATGAATCTGCTGGGGTTGCCGGCGAACCAGGTGACCTTTCTCGGCTATCCGAACGAGTATCTGCACCAGATGTGGGAACCGGCGCACTGGCGGTTCGCCAACCCCGTCCGCTCGATCCGCACCAACAGCACGCGCTCACCCTTCAGCAATTCCATGACTAAAGGGGCGATCTTCTGCGGGGCATCGCTGTTGCGTGATGTGGAAACGGTGCTGCTGCGCGAGCAACCGGATATCGTCATCTCCCTGCACCCGAACGATCTACATCGCGATCACTGGCCGACTGGCGCCGTCGTGCGCTTCGCGCTGGATGAATTAGGCGCGGGGGGAGAACCGTTCGCGCGGAAATGCCGCGTCTATACCTACCTGATTCATCGCGGGCCTGCCTGGCCGGTCCCGCGGCGCTACGCACCCACGCTGCGCCTGGAACCGCCCGCCGCGCTGGCCGCGCTCAAACAGACGGACTGGCTGGCGCTGCCGCTCACGCTGGATCAGACGCTGGTCAAGCATCGCGCGCTGCTGATGTATCGCACGCAAGGCGCCCGCTTCGATAACCTGTTGCTGTCCTTTGCGCGCGCCAACGAGCTTTTCGGGGTCGTTGCCCATCACCATTGGCCGGCGTCGCGCGACGTGCCCACCACCCCGGTGATCCTCGATCCCTTCGCCGACTTGCCCGCCCCGCTGGCCTACGGGCAAGGGGATATCGGACGGGTCGATCTGGCGCGCAACGGCACGCGCATGACGGTCACCGTCACCACGCGCAAGCCGCCCAACGGCAAAATCGGGTATCACTTTGCCATCCACTACGGCGGCGCGGATACCGCCGATCGCGGGGTGATCGAATATGATTGGCAGGGAAAAAAGGCCACCGGTCTGGCGGTGCGAAAGAACACTCTCGCGCCATTGCCGCCGGCAGAGCTGAAAGTGAGCCTCGGTGACCGCGCCGTCACGCTGGATGCTCCCTGGCCCCTCCCCGACGCCACCACGCGCTTCTTCCAACTACGCGCCTGGACCACCCTGGGGCGCCGCACCGTCGATCAAACGGCAGAGACCCCCTTCGAGTTGGTTCAACCGTAAGTATTGGTCCAGTGGAGCGAAATCACCGATTGCACCGACTACTCTGATAAAAATGTTATCGGTGCAAACTGTTTATACGGTGATATCCCCGCGCTGACCCAGCACCCATTATCCTATATCCTGCACCTTCTTGCCTACTGCTTGCTCGTTACCACCTTCACGACATCTTTCTTCGTGGTGTCACCCACCGAGGAAGCAGTCAGCGCCAGCGTCAGCGGTTTCGCGTTGGAATAAGGCATCAGGTGGAGGATATAACCGGCGATGCTGCCCGGCGATAGTGTCGCGGTGCGGTTTCCTGTCTGGCTGACGAAAGCCGCGGTGACGTCGTTGCCGGTGGCGCACTCGATGACTTGCACGTGCCAGCCCATATCGACCGAGGAACATGCCAGGAGAAAGCTATCGGCGAGATGACCAGCGTTTTTCAATTGGAAATTGTAGGTCGCCGTCGTGTAGGCGGCCACCGTCTGACTCTTCGTCTGATTGACGCCGGTCAGGTTGAGGATGTCGAGGCCGGTATAACCGGCCTCCCCGTTATTGCAGAGCGCCAGGTCCGGTTGGTAGGTGGCATATGACTTGAAGGTGACCGTGAGCGCGTGATTGGCGGTGATGTTATTGACCGTGTATTGCGTGCCGCCGGTCTGCGCCACGCTGCCGTCGAGCGACCAGCTATCCGTCGTGTAGCCGGCGTTTGCCGTCGCGGTAAAGGACAGGTTGCTGCCGGCGGTGACGGTTTGCGCGGTCGGCGGGCTGATCGTGCCGTTCGTGCCCGCGGTGGGTGTCACCGTGTAGAACAGGACTTTTTTGAAGGTCACCTTCACCGTACAGGCGGCGGTGATATTGCTCAGCGTATATTGCGTGCCGCCGGTCTGCGTGACGGTGCTGCTGCACGTCCAGCAATCCACCGTGTAGCCGGCGTTCGCGGCAGCGGTGAAAGAAAGATTGGCGCCAACCACCACCGTTTGTGGGGTGCTCGGACTGATCGCGCCGTTCGGTCCGGCCGTGGGGGTCACGATCGCCGTGCGCACGATTTTGAAGGTGACGCGTACGAGATGACTGGCGGTAATATTCTTCAACGCGAACTGCGCGCCGCCGGTCTGCGCCAAGACGGAATCCAGCGCCCAGCTATCCACCGTATAGCCGGCATACGCGGTGGCGGTCAGCGTGAGGTTCGCCCCGAGCGTGACCATCTGCGCACTGCTCGGGGTTATCGTACCATTCGGACCGGCCGACGGCGTGATAAAGTAGCTGGGCAGCGCCTTGAAGATGACGAGCAAGGTATGATTGGCGGTGACGTTGGCGAGTGGGTATTGCGTCCCGCCGTTTTGCGTGCGCGCATTATCGAGATACCAGCTATCCACCGTATAGCCGGCGTTCGCCGCCGCGATAAAGGTGAAATTCGCGCCGCAGAGGACGGTTTGCGGCGTATTCGGCGTGATCACCCCGTTCGACCCCACGGAAGGAGTCAGCGTATACGTCGGCAGCGCTTTAAAGGTGACTTTCACCGCATGATTGGCGGTGATATTGCTCAAAGTATATTGCGCCCCGCCGCTTTGCGCAGTCGCTGTGTCGAGTGCCCAGCTATCCACGGTATAACCGGCATTGGCGGTGGCGGTGACAGTCAGGTTGGTACCACGAGTGACGATCTGCGACGTATTCGGGGTGACCGATCCATTTAGCCCCGCTAATAGGGTTATCGTATAAGTCGGGAGCGATTTGAATGACACCTTGACGGCATGATTGGCGATGAGATTTTTCAGCGTATATTGTGTGCCGCCGGTTTGTACAGTCGCTGCATCTAGTGTCCAGCTATCCACGGTATAACCGACATTGGCGGCGGCGGTGAAAGTCAGGTTAGTACCGACCGCAACGGTTTGTGGGATGCTTGGGCTGATGGTGCCGTTGGCGCCGGCGGTGGGAGTGACGGTGACGGTGGCTGACGAGGAATCACCAATGGCTTCGAATTTACCCTCCATCAAACTGATGTAGAGTGTACCGTCAGCGCCGATCACGGGGGTGGTATATACATTTATTACCGGATAACTCCATTTAACTGATCCGTCCGGGTTAAAAGCGAGCAGGTTCCCTGAATCTCCCCGAGCTCCAACGTATATCGTACCATCTCCACCGATCGCCGGTGGAGCATAAAATATATTCGAACTTTTATATGACCACTTCAGGATGCCGTCTGGACTGACGGCAATCAAATAATATACCGATGAAGTGCTACTACTGTATATAGTTCCAAAATAAATTGTTCCGTCTTTACCGATGGCTGGTGCTGAACAAAAAGTATAACCAGTAGAAAATGACCATTTCTTTGCCCCGTTCGGGGTAATAGCGTAGAGATATTTATCTTCAGAGAGGATATAGATTGTTCCGTCTGCACCAATCACGGGAGAGGAATACACTTCAGATCCAGTTGTGAAGGACCAGATTTTTGTCCCGTCAGGCTTGAACGCGTACAGATTATGATCACACGAACCAAAATAGACCGTGCCGTCCGCTCCGATGGCCGGCGAAGATGCTATGCTACCTCCGGTGGTAAAAGCCCACTTCCGCGTACCGTTCGGGTTGAAGGCATACAGCGTATGATCATTCGACCCGATATATATCGTTCCGTCTGTCCCGATGGCTGGAGATGACACGATATTATCTTTGGTGGTAAAAACCCATTTCTGCGACCCATCTGCGTTGACGGCGATAAAATTCTGGCAACTACCGATATAGATGGTGCCATCTATGCCGATAGCTGGTGAGGAGCTGATATAATGCCCGGTATTGAAAGCCCAACTGCGCGTACCGTCGGGTTTGAAGGCAAGTAACATACCGTCACTTGAGCCGAAATAGATAGTTCCGTCCGCCGCAATAGCTGGCGATGAGCCTAGCCAGCCACCGCTGTTGTCATACGTCCACTTCAGCAGCGGTTTTTTGGGGCCGGTAAAAGAACTGCGTCCGGTATGCTGCAGGTCGTGCCGATACATCCACCAATCGCCGCGACCGGCAAATGACGCGCTCCAGCAGAGAAGCATCGCGAGGGTGAGCAGCAACGGCAGCAACGCCGGTCGACGTGCATCCACGATCACGCGGGGCGCTCTGCGAGCGGAAATCGGGTTCTCCATGGGGGATTCTCCTATCATCGGCTCACCGTCCTCTTCGTCCCTGTTAGCATGGTCAGAACTGGAGATCAGGTAAAATTTGCGACATGCCGGTATTCCAAAGGAAACTATTGCTTAGTATACCATATATTCAGTTAATGTGTTAATACTTGTGTATGGTGGTGTTTGCAAAAACCGCTCTTTTCCCGGTCGTCTGCGTGGAAAAAGAACGGTTGAAAACCTGGCGAAGCAGAAGCGGATTGGTCGGAGCGCCGGTGTCTTGTCGGCGAGTAACCGATGGGCCGGCGAGACGCCGGCGGTCCGACCGGATGACTAGCCGGCGCTCGCGCCGCAGGGCAGATAGGCCTGGTGCGCGGTGAATAAGGCGTCAATCACGTCGGGGATGGCGTCGTGGCGGCCATCCAGCAGCGGGTGGAGCGCGAGGGCGGTGATGGCGTCTTCGCGGGCGCCGGTGACGGCGGCGTGCACGGCGGCGAGTTCGTAGGCTTTCACGCGCTGCGTCAGCGCAATCACTTCGGCGGGGATCGGGTGCCCGGCGAGGGAGAACGCGTCGCCCACCGTCGCGATGACGGGCAGCCCGGCGATCCGATCGTCATTGACCCGCGCCGGCACTTCCACGATGACTTCCGGCGGCAGGAAAGGCAGCGCGCCGCCGTTCGGCACGTTGAGCACGTGGGTGGCGCCGCGGGGGTCGTATAAATCCGCGATCAAGCGCACCGCCGCGGTGGAATACCAGGCGCCGCCGCGCTGTTGCAGTTCGGCGGGTTTGCGGCACAGCCGTTGATCGGCGTAGCAAACGAGCAACTGCTCTTCGACCGCGCGCACGAATTCCCCGCGCGTCTGCGGTGCGGTGCGCTGGGCTTCGACCTGTGCCGCCGTCTCATAATAATAGCGCAGGTAGCCGCTGGGAATCAGTCCGAGCCGGGCCAGCAGTTCCGGTGTGAAGGGATAGCCGGAGAGGGTGCGGCCTTCCGGCGTGGTGGGCATCAGCGCGAGCAGTTCTTCCGTGCGATCGGCACTGTCAACCAGCACGCGCGCCCAGGAAAGGTGGTTGAGGCCGAAGTAGGCCAGTTCGAGCCGCTCCTCGGCGACCTGCAGCGCGCGGGCGGCGTTCATCTTCAGCGTGAGCGGGTAGTTGCACAGCCCGACGAACTTCCCCTGTCCGTGCCGGCGCAATGCTTCGGTGATGAGGCCGGACGGATTGGTGAAGTTGATCATCCACGCGTCCGGGCAGCGCAGCGCCATCTCGCGGTTGATGTCGAGGATGACCGGAATGGTGCGCAGCGCCTTGGCAAATCCGCCCGGCCCGGTGGTTTCCTGCCCGATGAGCCCGAACTGCTGCGGGATGCGCTCATCGAGAATGCGCGCCGCCATGCCGCCAACGCGAAACTGGGTGACGACGATATCGGCGCCGTCCAGCGCCGCGGAGCGCTCATGCGTCAAGGTGACCGCGAAGGGGTTGCCGGTGGCTACGGTCATGCGCTGGGCCAATCCCCCGACGATCTCCAGCTTCCAGAGGTCCGGATCGACCAGCGCCACTTCCCGCACCGGCACGGCACTCGCCAACAGACCTTCGATCAGTTCCGGAGTATAGGTACTGCCGCCACCGATGACGGCGATTTTAATCGGTTGTCGCATATGCATTCTTTCAAAGGGGCAGAGATGGGGGGATTCACGATATCTCGATTCAGCGCCAACTATAGCACTCCGCATTCTCGTCCACTACGGGATTCCCTGCGCCGGCGACAGCACTTGCCCGGCGTTGCCGATGCCGAACATCGGCAGGGGAAGGTTGAGCGCTTTCATGCTCAGGTTGACATAGAACGTTTTGGTCTGCTGACTGAGGTACAGGGAGGCGGTCCAGCAGTGCAGGTCGCGGGTGAACAGAAACTCGTTGTAGAGCAGTTCGTGGCGAATGCCATCGTAGCCGCCCAGCCATTGTACTTTCCACAACGGAGTTATTACCCAGGACATCGCCGTGGAAACGCTGCGCAGTTGCCGGCCTTCCATATCATAGCGCGAACTCAGGTCGAAGAAGAAGCTGGGCCGATCGGCGCCGCGCTCCCAGTGATACTGGCTGACCAGATCGCGCCATGTTCCGGTGTTAAAGTCATAGCCGACCGACTGCCCCATGCTGAAGGCCGGCGAAAGTTGGATAGCCGAACGGAAGGTCAAGTCCTGCCACAGGCGGTTTTGCAGGTCGCGCCCGATGGAGAGATAGCTCTGCGAGGAAGGCGTGACGAGTTCCAGACTGTCGTTGGCCGTTTCATACGGATAGATGGTATCGAAGCTGAACGGGGTGAATCCCCGGCTGTCCTGGCGCCCGTAGGTGGCGACGTTGGTCAGCGCGGTTTTGCCGCCGGCGGCGAGCGCGGTGCGCGCCGTCAACCCGGCCTGGTAGTCGTATAGCGCGGTATTGTCCTGATCGCCGTAGACGGTCTGGCGAAACGAGCCGGTCGGTGACAGCGTGGTGTTGCCGAGTTCGATCGGGCGCGGCATCGTCTCCCAATTGAACAGGTAGCGGGATAAGTGTTGCTTGCTCGATTCTTCATCGAACACGCCGTAACCGGTGGTAAAACGGCTGGGCAGGCGCTGCAGGAAATCCCAGTGCAGTTGCGTCTGGTCGGACTCCAGATATACTTCCGGCAGCCGCTGCACGCCGGAGGTGCCGAACGTGCCGGGCGTGCTGCCCAGATCGGAATGGTCGTCGACGCGCAGGTTCAAATTACCGAAGTCCAGATGGTGGGTGACTTGCAGGCGCGACCATAAGTCCTGCGTCTGACTGCTCGTTCCCACATTGGTCTGCACGTAATTGCTGTATTCCTCGCTGACATGATAGGTGTCTTGCGTGGTGTTGGCGTCGAAACTCACGTTGGCGGTGTTGCTGTCGGAGGGAAACGGGCCCTGATTGAGGTAGCGATTGTAGGTGAGCAGCGAATTGGTATGCGCGGTGGTCTGTTGCGCGCGCAGGGTCAGATTGGTCAGCGTGGTCGTTTGATCGCTGAACTGGCTGTTATTGCGCTCATCACCGGTGAATTGCACATCGATGTTATTCGGCAGATGCTGGGTATGATCCAGCCGCAGCGTATATTCTTTCAGGCTTTGCCGGCCATACACGAAGGCTTCGCCGTTGCCGTGCTCGACGGTGTAGAAGTGATCGACCCCCGCGCCGAAGCCGAGTTTCTGCGTGGTATCCAGCCGCACGCCGCCCAGTTCGTCCGGGTTGACCACGTATTGATAGAGCAGGCGCAGGTAGTAGCCTTCGTAGTCGTTGTAGCCCGCTTCCGGCACAATCGGGGAGCGATTTTGCTTCAGCCAGAAGATGAACCACGGCACATGCAATACCTTGCGCCCCAGCACGTAGAGATCGGAGTTATAGGCGATGAGCTTGTCGCCGGGATAGATATCCACCCGGTCGGAGATGAGGTAATAGTGCGGCACCGGCTTGTCGCAGGTGGTCACGCGCGACTGCCGCGCGCGCAGCAATCCGGGCAATCCGCTCACCTCCGCGCCGCCGACAAACAACGGCCCGATGAAGGGCTGTCCGAGAAAGCTGGCCGGATATTCCACCGACCAGTCGCGAAAACGCCAGGTAAGGGTGACGGTGTCCAATTCGAGGATGTTGCCCCAGTAGCTGTTGCCGTCCGCCGTCTGGATGGTGACATTGCCTTCCGCCACCGCCTGGTTCGTCGCCGTGGTGTAGGTGAGTTTCGCGGCTTTTACCGTCAAGCCGGCGGTCTCCAGCGTCACATCGTCGAGAAACTCGATGCTTTCCGGCGAGTAAATCTGGCGGCGCGAGCGAATATGCACCGGGCGCGTCTTCCCCGTTTCCCCGCTGGGTGACGCGGTAGTCGGCGGAGGCGGCGGGGTAGGCGCAACGGGGGGCGGCGGCTCCTGCGCAGGCGGCGCCGATGATGACGGCGACGTCGGCGCGGGGGTCGGTGGCGTCGGCAACGGCAACTGTGCGCGCAACGGCGCCAGCCAGAGTATACAACCCACCAACAATAGCAGTAGCAACCGGGGTGAATGCATGCGCACCCACAGTGTAGAGGGTCGGCGGGAAAAGGGCAAGATGACGGTGTTGGGTGTCGGGTTTCAGGTGTCGGGTTCTAGGTGGCAGACTTGTACGACCAATCCGACACCAGACCGTTCTCTCTGACACCTGACACCTCTCAGTCGCTGATCTTCAAACTATCAAACGTCATACTGAACGCGCCTTTGCCGATGATCCGGCCATTGACCCGGCAGTTCCAGATGAATTTGCCGTCGCCGGCCGCGGTGGGGAAATCCGCCGGGAAGTAGACGAAGGTCCAGTTATCTTGCGCCCCGTTTTTCTCGGCGCGATATTCGTGACCGTGCAGGTCTTTCACCGTAAAGGTCGCGGCATACGTTCCCAGGGAGCCGAATTTATCGCGCGCGCCCAGTTGAATCTGCGGGGCCGTCGACTGCTGCCAGGAGACTTCTTCCCCGGCTTTCAGCAGCGCCGTGCGTAAGTCGCGCATGCAGGAGATCACCACCAGAAATAAAATAATCGCCGACAGGAGCGTAAGGATTCGCATGGCCTGCCTCCTTATCATCCATAATGGAGTGCGCATCGAGCACCTCTACTGCGGCATTACCCGGATTTCCCTTGGATCGGTCAGCAAAATTGGTACAATGGTGGAGCGATGTCGGCGGTAGAAGTGGAGAAACACGAAGATTCAGCGTGCGCACCCGCGGAATGGAGCAGGCCGGCAGGGACGACTGTCTTCTCGGCGGGCTGGCAAAGTCTGGGTCTTCATTGACATCCCCCCTCATGCTACCTATACTTTCCGTACTATTGATGAGGGAATGAGGAATTGCGATGACCGGCACTATGCGTGAGCGATATAACCCGCAGGAGACGGAGGCGAAGTGGCAGCAGATCTGGGCGGAGCAGCGGCTGTTCGAGAGCCGCGTGGTGGCGAACAAGCCGAAGTTTTACTTCCTCGACATGTTTGCCTATCCGTCGGGCGATCTGCACTGGGGGCATATTCGCAACTATACCATCGGCGACGTGGTGGCGCGCTATCAGTTGCACCGCGGGTTCAACGTGCTGCACCCCACCGGCTTCGACGCCTTCGGACTGCCGGCGGAAAACGCGGCGATCAAGCGCGGCGTGCATCCGCGCGAGTGGACTTTCCGCAACATCACCAATATGGAACAGCAGTTCCGCGCCATGGGCTACGGCTATGACTGGTCGCGCGAAGTGATCACCTGCGAGCCGGCCTATTATCGCTGGAACCAGTGGTTCTTCATTCAGTTGTTCAATGCCGGATTGGCCTATAAAAAGAAGTCGGCGGTGAACTGGTGCCCGGAGTGCACGACCGCGCTGGCCAACGAGCAGGTGGTGAGCGGCGCGTGCGAGCGCTGCGGCACCGGCGTCGAGAAGCGCCAGATGGAGCAGTGGTATTTCCGCATCACCGATTACGCCGAGCGCCTGCTGGCGGGGCACGCGCAACTGGATTGGCCGGAAGACGTGGTGGCGATGCAGAAGAACTGGATCGGCAAGAGCCAGGGAGTGGAATTCTCCTGGGCGCTGGAAGGCCGTTCGGATCAACTCACCGTTTTCACCACGCGCCCGGACACCGTCTTCGGCGTGACGTTCATGGTGCTGGCGCCGGAGCATCCGCTGGTCAACGAGATCACCACCCCCGCGCAGCGACCGGCGATCGACGCGCTGCGCGCGGAAGTCACCGGCATGAGCGAGATCGACCGCGCCTCTACCGAATTGGAAAAGAAAGGCGCGTTCACCGGCGCGTATGCGCTCAATCCCATGAGCGGTGAGCGCGTGCCGATCTATATCGCCAACTACGTGATGATGGAATACGGCACCGGCGCGATCATGGCGGTGCCGGCGCACGATCAGCGCGACTTCGAATTCGCCCGCAAATACGACATTCCCATCCGCATCGTCATCGCGCCGGCCGGCACCGATTTGAACCCGGCGCTGATGCAGGCCGCCTTCGAGGCGGAAGGGGAGATGGTCAATTCCGCGGCGTTCGACGGGATACCCAGCGACGTGGGCTGGGTGCGCATCGCCGAGGAGATGGAAGCGCGCGGCATCGGCAAACGCACCATCAACTATCGCCTGCGCGACTGGTGCATCAGCCGCCAGCGCTATTGGGGCACACCGATCCCGATGATCTGTTGCCCGTCCTGCGGCATCGTGCCGGTGCCGGAAACCCAACTGCCGGTGCTGCTGCCCGACGACGTGCAGTTTACCGGCGCGGGCGAATCGCCGCTCACCACCAGCAGCGTCTTCATCAACACCGTCTGTCCGAAGTGCGGCGGTCCGGCGCGGCGCGACGCGGATACCATGGATACCTTCGTCGATTCGTCGTGGTATTTCCTGCGCTACTGCTCGCCGCACGACGTAAAGGAAGCTTTCGATCCCGACGAAACGCGCTACTGGATGCCGGTCGATCACTATATCGGCGGGCGCGAGCATGCCACCATGCACCTGATCTACGCGCGCTTCTTCACCATGGCGCTGCACGATCTGGGCCTGCTCGATTTCGATGAACCGTTTTTGCGCCTGTTCAACCAGGGGATCGTCACCGCGGGCGGCAAGAAGATGTCCAAGCGCTCCGGCGCCGTGCCCCCGAACGACGTGGTAGCGCAATACGGCGCCGACGCCGCGCGGCTGTTCATCCTCTTCATGGCCCCGGCGGGCGAACGCGCCGAATGGGGCGTGGACCCGGAGACCGGCAAGCCCTACACCGTGCCGCCGGGCATCGACGGCATCTACCGCTTCCTGAACCGGCTGTGGCGCATGACGGCATCCAATCAAGTGGCATTTCAACCGGAGTGGGCGGCGAAGCTGCCCGGCGTGCTGGAAACCTTGAGCCCGGCGGGGCGCACTCTGCGCCGGAAGATCCATCAGACGATCAAGCGGGTGACGGACGATATCGTACGCTTCCAATTCAACACCGCCGTCTCCGCGATGATGGAACTGTTGAATGAGCTCTACGCGTTCACGCCCGCCGGCGAGATGACGGCGGATGAGCTGCGCCTGCCCTGGAGCGAGACGATCGAGACGCTGATCCGCCTGCTGTCGCCCTTCGCGCCGCATATCACCTGCGAAATGTGGGAGAGCCTGGGATTGGCGGAGCAGTATCCCGAACCGCTGCCGTTGCAAACCTGGCCGACTTTCGATCCGGCGGTGGCGGCGGAAGAGACGATCGAGATTCCGGTGCAGGTCAACGGCAAAGTCCGTGAAAAGCTCTTCGTGCCGGCCGCGACGGATCAAGTAACGCTGGAAAGGCTGGCGCTGGAATCCGAGGCCGTGCGCCGGCATATCGGCCAGGCCACCATCCAAAAAGTCATCGTCGTCCCACGTAAGTTGGTCAGCATTGTGGTGAAATAGCGAGATAAGGGATACGGTGTGTGAGATAACTATCGGCATTATGGAATAGTTACCGGTAACGATTTCGGAAAGAGATATCGCAGTGGGTCATTGGTCATGATACGCGGCTTGGGCTGGGTGTCCGACACCCAACACCCAAACCGAACCGTTGTTCATGACCAATGACCCGGCAGTTTCACCCATGCTGTTCGTTCAAGTGCTGTTGCTGGTGACGGTCGTCTATCACCTGATGCTCGCGGTCATTATCGTACTGCGGACACAGACGTATCGGGTGGGGCGGAATTTCGCCTGGTATCTGCTGGCGATCGCCGCGTGGACGGGATGCATCGTCTCGATTCAGCCCGCGGTCGGCGACTACACCGGGCTGTGGCTGGCACGTGGCTCCTTTGTCTGCGTTGACTTCTTGATGGCGAGTTGGTTGTGGTTTTGCGCCGACTTCCCGTATAAATCCCCCCCGTTTCGCCGCATTGCCGTGCTGATGACGGTCCTGGGCATTCCCTGGCTCATCCTCCCCTGGACTTCTCACCTCATCACCTCCTTCCACTTCGAAGGTGACCACACGGTGACCGGATTGGGACCGCTGATCTATGTCTATGCGGTCTGGTTCACCGGCGGCGTCGGTCTCGGCATCCTGCACCTGGTGGAAAAGTATCAACAGGCGCATGGGATTGAGCGCCTGCAACTGCGCTACATTCTCATCGGATGCATCGGATTGGCCGTCGCCGGCAGTCTGCCGAATCTCTTCATTCCCCTCATCACCCACTCTACGCGCTACGCCCCGCTGGGACCGCTCGCGGCGCTGTTCGTCACCACCACCACCACGTTGAGCATCATTCGCTATCGCCTGCTGGATATCAATGTCGTGCTGCGCGCCGGCGTGGTGTATTCGGTCACCATCGGCTTGCTGGCGCTGTTGTTTGCGTTGCTCGTGCACCCCGCCGAAGTCGTGCTGGGCACCTATCTGCACCTGCCCACGCACTCCGGCGTCTTTTTCGTCTCCTTCGTGATGGCGCTCATCTTCCAGCCGGTCAGCAGTCTGCTGCAGCACTGGATCAATCAACGGCTGTTTTATCAGGGGGTGTATGATTTCCGGCTGAAACTGCGCGACGCGTGCAACGCGCTGGCCGCGGCACGCGAGCAGGCGCCGTTAGCGGAAACGCTGACCGGCGCGGTGATGGAGATTCTCGAACCGCAAAGCGTCGCGGTTTTTTTGCCCGGCCACTACGCGGAATTGACACAGGCGACCACGCGCGGCGAATGGAGCACGCTGCCGCGGACAATCTCCGAGTCGGACCCGATCCTTGCCTATGCGCGTGAAACGGACGATATCCTGCTGGCGGAAGTGTTGCTGCGGCTTACCGAGCAACAGAACCAGATCGGCGAACGGCTGACGGGCTGGGGCGTGCAACTGGCGTTTCCGCTGATCGCCAATCAGCGGCTGTTCGGGTTGATCTGCCTGGGAGAAAAGCGCACCAGCGACGTCTATAGCAACGACGATATCGGCCTGCTGCGTATTCTGGGCAAACAGGCGGCCATCGCGCTCGACAATGCCCGGCATTTCGACGAGATTGCCATGATGAACGAGTATCACGCCCGCCTGCTGGAGATCATGCAGGATGGTGTGATTGCCGTCGATCCGCACCAGCGGGTGATCACCTGGAATCAGGCGGCCGAACATATTACCGGCATCCCGGCTACCGAGGCGCTCGGGCAATTTGAACATACGCTCGGAATCGAGGCGCGCCCACTGCGCGCCACCAGCGAGCACAATCTGGAAACCAGCATCGTCAACCGGATGGGCAAAGAGATTCCGCTCTTGCTGACGGTGACCCCGTTTATCCGCGCGGAGGAAGACGCGCAGAGCCAACTGGTGGTCTTTCGCGACCTGACCGCGCTGCATGAATTGCAGCAGGCCAAGATGCAGGCGGAACGCTATAGCTCGATGGGGGCGATGGCGGCCAGTCTGGCGCACGAGATTAAAAATCCGCTGGTGCCGATCCAGACCTTCGCCCATCTGCTGCCCTACAAATTCGACGACGCGGAATTTCGCCGCGATTTCAGCCAGACGGTGATTAACGAGGTGGCGCGCATCGACCGGCTGGTGGAGCAGATGCTCGACCTGGTGCGCAAGCCGGGTACCGATCGTGGCCTGGTCGATCTGCGCGAAGTCGCCCGGCGCGTGCTGGTGATCATCCGTCCGGAGTGCGACCGGCAGGATGTGTGCGTTTATGACTATTTCCCCGCCGAACTCTCGCCGGTGCTGGCCTCCTCGCGCCAACTGTATCAGGTGCTGATGAACGTGATGACCAATGCCGTGCAGGCGATGCCGAACGGCGGCGAGTTGACGATCAAAATCGCGGAAGTCGGCGAATCGGTCGTCTGCCGCATCAGCGACAGCGGTCCCGGTGTGCCGCAAAACGAGCTGGCGCGCATCTTCGAACCGCTTTACACCACCAAACCGACCGGCCACGGCCTCGGATTGGCACTCTCATACCAGTTCATCCGCTCCGACAATGGCGACATCACCGCCGAATGCCCCCCCGGCTCCGGCCTTACCATCGTCATCACCCTGCCCGTCTCCCAGCCCCAGGAAGGGCAAATGATGGTGGGGGAGTTGGAAGTGCTGGCGGGTGTGTGAACGAAGGTGTCGGGTGTCAGGTGTCAGGTGTCAGGTGTCCCCCCATAGTTCACGCAAACGCGTCTTGCGGCGAATTATCCGATTAACCGATCGTCTCACACCAGTATACCAACCCATATAATCCTGCCGCCATGATCGCGAAGAGGATCCCCGAGTAGAGCCAGGTGGTCAATGTTAGCCACTTGCGCCAGTCAGTGGTTGGTTTCCTAGCATCTAAAATCAGCGCCGTGATCAGACCGCCGATGATGATGATCGTCAGGATCGCAGCCCAGAGTAAGGTGGCACTGTATGACTGCTGAAAAATAGACGCAAAAACATCGACGACTGCGAATTTCATGAATATGGTCCCCCCGGCAATAACCGGCACGATCAGTTGGGCCTTCCCGAAAGTAGCCAAACTGTGACCGAGCAGAGATTCCGGACTGCCAGCTTGCTGCCACTTATCGCGGATGAGCAATCGGGCAGTGACCACCCATGAAAGCAAATAGAGGAATATGCATGCACCGATGGGCACAATTGGCTCCGTGAAGCAATCGGCGATCCCAAATCGCCAGGGGAATGACTGTTTCGAGAGCTGTACCGTGATATCCTGGTCAGGATTGCTCTGTAAATAGGCGATATGCCAGGCAGGAGCACGCTGAACGTCCAGACCGAAAATTGAAGCGGTTTTAGGGGTAAGGAGTTCCTTTATATCCTCAGGAGTGCCGAAAGAATCAGAAAACTCCTCTTTTCGCGTTTCCGACGAATCGGTGAGATATTTAAAGACTCCATGTGTCTGCGCAGAGAATCGCGACCATCCCAGTTGTTCGCCCTCGATTGGCGCGGAAACCTGCATCGTGAATCGATTCGGACAGGTGAGATAGACTTCGGTGATCGGGATGGGTTGCGGCCAGGCCGCACCGGTTCCAAGGGGATAGCTATACCGGCCATTTGCGAGCTGATGCGTGAAGTGGTACCGTACGCCTTTTTCGTGGAAATGGTGTACCTTGTCATCAGTGTGCGGTAGACCTATTAAGCGCATGACGGCGAAATAGGGTGTGTTGTACTTTAGCAATGGTTTTCGATATTTTTCCGGCAATCCGGATTGCGCGATCAGTTGCAGTAAATCATTTCCCTCGATGTGATATAACTCGGCGCGAGCATGCGGTGTTTTACTTGTTGAATAAGGAGTGATCGTTGCTGAACAGGCATCTCCCCTCCCTTTTTCTCTGTTCCGACTAAAATATTTCAGATAGATCATCGAAGGAATACCAGTAGTCAGGTATGGCGCAATCTCCAGCATGGCTTTTGATCCGGTATGCGCGGCAATCCGTCGAAATTGATCCATCTTTTCAAACGCCTGAAATTGATCGCGTTTCCAAAACGTATCATGATCTTCTTCTGTCAACGAGAATTCGTTTGGTCGATACCAGAACGGCAGGATATAGGTAATCTCTTTTCCGGCAGGTATACCTTCGATGGAGATGAACATCGAGATATCCGCGCTGGTTTCGGTGAGATTGATGACCGCCAGTTGCTGGGTCTCCAATAGCTGCCGCGAGAATCCCTTCCCGTATGCGCAGCCGTCGGCCAACACCGCGAGGGGATACAACAGGAGGAGAACGATGATGAAAGCTATCCGGTAGTGCATAAGAAATCCTTTATAATGAGCACTTTCGCTATTGTAGCACAAGTGCTTGGGCAATTCGAGCAAGTGTGCGTTCGTAGTAGCGCCGCCGTCGCAGCAAGGCGCGTCTCCCCCCATAGTTCACGCAAACGCGTCTCGCGGCGAATTAACCGATCGTCTCACACCAGTATACCAACCCATATAATCCTGCCGCCATGATCGCGAAGAGGATCCCCGAGCAGAGCCCGGTGGTCAATGCCGGCAGCGGACTGCCGGCTCCCTGGTATTACTCACTCCGTCTATGGACCGCCGGCATCCTTGCCGGCGCCTCCGTGGCGAACAGCCTTCCTCGCCGCCGGCAAGGATGCCGGCGGTCCATAATGATCGTCACATCGCCTCCCGACGCCACCACATCAGCTCCATCAATCTCCGCTCGAGCATTATCCTGCATCTCATATCCGGTACCTGTCTTCCATCTCCGCCATAATCTGCTTCGAAAACGGGAATAGTCCTGATAACGTATGAATATTCAGCCGAAGATGGAAAAACGGACGCGGCGGCGTTCCTGCCTGGGGTGTCTGGGCTGGTTGCTGCTTGTGCTGGTGCTGGTGCCGGCGGCAGTGGTCGGGGGTGGGTGGTTGTGGCTGCGCTGGCATCCCCCGTTCGGCGCGCGGAGCACGGCGAAGGTGCTGCTGGTGGGATTAGACGAGCCGACGCGCGGTGTGGGCGGCGGGCAGCGGCGCTCGGATACCATTATCCTCTGCGCGGCGAAATTAAAAGCCAATACCGCCGCATTGCTGTCGGTGCCACGCGACGCGCGCGTGCGGTTGCCGCGCCATCGCGCCTATGCCAAAATCAACGCTGCCTACTCAGAAGGCCATATCAACCTGCTGCAGCAGACGCTGGCGCAACCGAACGTGCTGAACGATCGGATTCCCTATTACCTGGTGCTGGATTCGGAGACCACGCAGGCGGTGGTGGACGCCATCGGCGGAGTGGAGCTCACCGTACCGGTCGCGATGAATTATGACGACAATTGGGGGCATCTGCATATCCACCTTCACCCGGGCAAGCAGCGACTGAACGGCGAGCAAGTGGTGGGCTACCTGCGTTGGCGCAAAAACAACCATGGGAAGGTATTCAGCGACGATTTTCACCGCACCGAACGCCAGCGCGCGCTCTTGACCGCGCTGGCCGCGCAAGCGCATACCCTCGATGGCGCCAAGCGCCTGCCCGCCGCTTACGCGGCATTCCGTCGTCATAGCTGGACGAATATGACCCCGGTGCAACTTGCGGCGCTCGGTTGGTCGATGCGTCAATTGCACTCGGAAACCGTCACCGGCGAAACCTGTACCATCGATCGCGTCAGCTATGTGGTCTGCGATTGGGCGCGGGCGCGCCGTAGCTGGCAAACGGTGAGCCGCTAATCCCTGGGAGCGCGGCCATCCTGGCCACCTCGTGAGGCAAGCCAATATCGTCACGAGGCGGCCAGGATGGCCGCGGTCCCAGGTAATTTTGCTCCGTTCCGCAGATAGTTTTAATCTAGATTTAATATTCAGGGACAATAATATGACAGGATATCGGCGGTCCGAAGGAAAACAGCAGGGAGACGGCATCCGCAAACAAGCTCGTAAAGGGAATTATATGGCGGCAGATCGTACGTCGCGGGAGACGGCGCGTTCCGACAGTTCGGAGACGTTCGCTGATCCCGCGTTATATTTGAATCGCGAATTAAGCTGGCTCTCTTTCAATCAACGCGTGCTCGATGAGGCGCGGGACTCGCGTCATCCCTTGCTCGAACGGGTCAAATTCCTGGCTATCTTCGCCAGCAATCTGGATGAGTTCTTCATGATCCGCGTCTCCGGGCTGCGCCGGCAACTGGCAGCGGGCGCGGGCGCGGGAGACGCCACTTCCGATCACAAATCCCCCGCCGACCTGCTGGCCGATATTCGCCGCGTGCTGATCGAGCAACTGGCGGAGAAATCGCACTGCTGGCTCAACGAGCTGCTGCCGGCGCTCACCGCGGCGGATGTGCATGTGTTGCATTATCGCGAGGTGCCCCTCCGGCAACGCGCGCGACTGCGCGAATATTTCGAGCGTGAGATCTTCCCCGTGCTCACCCCGCTGGCGTTTGATCCCGGGCATCCGTTTCCGCATATCTCTAACCTTAGCCTGAACCTGGCGGTAGTGGTGGCCGACCCGCGGCAGGGCGAGCAGTTTGCCCGCCTGAAGGTGCCGGACATCTTCCCGCGCCTGTTGCCGGTTCCCGACGATGACGCGGATGCGCTGCTTCCGCGCGCGAGCAATTTCGTCTGGCTGGAAGAGGTGGTGGCCGCCAATCTGGATATGCTTTTCCCCGGCTTGCACGTGCAGTCCGCCTATCCCTTCCGCGTCACGCGCGACGTGGATATCGAGATCGAGGAAGACGAAGCGGCCGACCTGCTGGAGAGCATCGAAGAGAGCGTGGAGATGCGCGACTTCGGCTCCGAGGTGCGGCTGGAAGTCGATGAAGGCATGCCGGAACGCATCCGGCAGATCCTCGTGCACAATCTGAGTATCGCCCCCTATCTGGTCTACACCGCCGATACCCCGGTGGGATTGGCCGACCTGATGGAACTGACCCGGCTGGAGCGTCCGGACCTGAAGGATCGTCCCTTCGTGCCTGCCATTCCGCCCGCCTTCACCATCGAAGGCAGCCTCTTTTCGGTGATCGCTCATCGTGACGTGCTGCTCTATCATCCGTATGACAGCTTCACCCCGGTGGTCGATTTCATTCGCGAAGCCGCCAGCGATCCCAACGTGCTCGCGATCAAGCAGACGCTCTACCGGGTCGGCGCGAACTCGCCGGTGGTCGATGCGCTGCTGGAAGCCCGCCACAACGATAAGCAAGTGGCGGTGCTGGTGGAACTCAAGGCGCGCTTTGACGAGGAAAACAATATCGCCTGGGCGCGCGCGCTCGAACAGGAAGGCGTCCACGTCGTCTACGGTCTCATCGGACTGAAGACGCACGCGAAGATGTGCCTGGTGGTGCGCCGCGAGCCGGACGGCATCGTGCGCTACGTGCACCTAGGCACCGGCAATTACAACCCGATCACCAGCCGCGTCTACAGCGACCTGGGCTTTTTTACCGCCGACCCGTCCATCGGCGCCGATGTCTCCGATCTGTTCAACGCGCTCACCGGCTATTCGCGCAAGGAGCGCTATCGCAAGCTGCTGGTGGCGCCGCGGACGATGCGCGGGGATCTCATCGCCCGTATCGAGCGTGAAATCGAGCGCCACCGCACGCACGGCGACGGCTATCTGGCCTTTAAAATGAATTCGTTGGTGGATCCCCCCTGCATCCAGGCGCTTTATCGGGCGTCGCGGGCGGGGGTGAAGATCGATTTACAGGTGCGCGGCATCTGCTGCCTGCGTCCGGGCGTGCCCGGAGTGAGCGAGAACATCACCGTCACCTCGATCGTCGGGCGCTTCCTCGAACACGCGCGCATCTATTATTTCCGCAACGGCGGCGAAGAGGAGGTGCTGCTGGGCAGCGCCGATTTGATGCCGCGCAATCTCGACGGCCGCATCGAAGTGCTCTTCCCGATCGACGACCCGGCCCTGCGCGCGACGATCATTCATGACATCCTCGAAGTGCATCTGCGCGACACCGCCCAGTCCCGTCGCCTGTTGCCCGATGGCCATTACCAGCGCGTGACCCCCGCCCCCGGCGAAAAGCCGTTCAACTCTCAACTCTGGATGCTGGAACACCGCGGCGGCTGGGAATGAAGCTCCGCGGACCAAAGGCGGGTGAGCAACTCCTAGCGCGCGAGCGTCCTCGCGAGCAGGTTGACGGCAGCTTCATCGACCGTTACGCCGACGGCATCAGCATCAGCCGGCGCCGCCGGCGAAAGGCGAAGGTGCTGCAACGGGCGCTGGCACGGCTCTTCCCCACCGGCACGGGGCTGGAGATCGTCGATCTGGGCTGCGCGGACGGCGCCATTCCGCTGCTGCTGCTGCAATCCGCCAGCGGACCCGCCATCGCGCACATCACCGGCATCACCTTGCTGGATTACAATGACCTGCCGGACAAACCCGCCCATGCCCATCCGCGCTTCCGCCGCGCGATCGCCGATTTACAACTGCCGCTGGCAATGCCGGATCTCCCCTGGGGTGCATGCGACGCCGTCCTCGCCACCGCCTTCCTGCACTATTGCGCCGACCCATCCGTCCCCCTTGCCACCGCCGTCCGCCTGCTCAAACCCGGCGGCTATCTGCTGGTCAGCCTCCCCGCCCCCTGGGCGCTCCGCCTCTTTAAAACGGGCATCCCCCATCTTCTCCCGCGCAACAACCGCATCCGCCACCTTTTCTCCTATGCCAACTGGCGAAAACTCATCACCGCACAGGGATTCAACCCGGTAAGCGAAGCGCCGCTGGGGATCAGCAACCGGTTGCTGGTGTATCAGAAGACCTGATCGCAGTGAACCACGCAGCGAAGCGGAGTGGTGGAGACCCAGTAGTTGTCTTGAACTATGATCTATGTGATTAAATCATTTTGTGATTGATGGATTTGTCTGACAGTAACCGCTCAGGGGCTAATTCCATAGCCCACAGCATCGCTGTGGGAGGCGTGGAGTTATACTGCTCTATGCTCTTTAGGAGCATAATTCCTTCATGCGTGGGAGGAAATTTGCTCCTACAACCGGTCTCCCACAGCGATGCTGTGGGCTATGGAATTAGCCCCCTGAACGGTTACCCTGACTCTGAAATCACAGAATCAGAGTTCAAAACAATCGGTAAACGCCGCCACCACTCCGCTGCGCTGCGTGGTTCACTACCAACGGGCTTGGTTCACTACGAACTGTGCTATAATGTAATCGTATCCCTGCATCTGCATACGGAGGGCGCGCTATGTTGGCGATCGGGCTCAATCTGTTGCGCGATGTGTTGCTGGTGGGCGGCACGCTGGGGGCGCTGGTGCTGGTGTTGGCGGCGTTGCGCCGCGGCAATGTGCTGCTCTTCTGGTGCGTGCTGGGGGCGGTGAGCCTCCACCTGGGCATGGCGGGTTTCCTGTGGGCGGCGGGCCGTTTCAACGGGCCAGCGGCGGAGATCGCGCCCGCGCCGGTGACCATCACCGTGCAGGCCACGCCGGTGGATATCCCGCCGCCGGTCGTTACGCCTCCCAAGCCGATGGTTAGCCAAATTAACCAGGGCCGGCCTGATGGAAATCCGGCGGTCGAACATTTCGCGTATGGGCACAATCCGCAGGGGACGCATCCGGGCGCGCCCGGTTCCGGCCCCACCTCGCCTGCTTCACCAAAGCCACCCGCATTCATCTTCCCCGCATACGATGAGCACGGAGAGGGATTTATCGGCTCTTCGGAGGGCATGACCCCGGGGGATGTGACGGAATTCGGCACGCCGGGAACAGGGACGGGAGGCAACGGTGGTGATGGCGCGGGCACGCTGGAAGGCCAGCCGGGAGCGGGCGGCATTCCCATCGGCGACCCGACCGGAACACCGAACGGACGTGTATATTTCGTGCGGCTCAAGCACGATGTGGGCGCGTGGTTTGCCCATGACGAAGGCATACATCGCCTGCTCGGGTTTATGAACCAATACTTCCGCTGCGAGCGGCACAGCGTGCCGATGACGGCGACGGAGCTGCGCGACTATTACCGCCGCTATCACCAACAACCGACCTTTCTCTACGTCTATTGCGACGAAGCGTTCGCCTTGAGCAGAGCCGAGGTGAGCGCGCTGCGCGATTACCTGGCGCGCGGCGGTTTCCTCTTTCTCGACAGCCGTCCCGACCCGGCGATCCGCACGGCGGTGACACGCGAGTTGGATAAGGTGCAACCCGGTGGGCGGCTCACCGCGATTCCGCGCGAGCATCCCATCAACCATTTCCTCTTCCGCCTGACCCAGCCCGGACTAGGTGAGAATGTGCTGGATCAGCGCAATTACGGCCTCACCCGCGCCGATCGCCTGCAGGTCTTTTACACCCCCGGCAACTTCGCCCATCTCTACGCCGCCAATGCACCCGACGCCTTCGATTACATCACCGCGCAATACCAGATGGGCGCCAACGTGGTGCTCTATGCCATTCGCAAAGGCGACGCGAACGGCCTGAAAACCTATGATGCTGCCTCCGCCACCGTTTCCAACCAGCATCCCGCCGGTCTCGTCCCGGCTGTTACTCCCGCGCCGCACATTCCTCCCACGCAAGTGCGCCACGGCGCCGTCCACGTCCCCATCAGCAACCTCGCGCACGGCGAGGAACCGGGAGAGATCGAGATTGGGCATGGCGAATAGCTGGTCGTGAACCAGGTCCGTTGATCGTGAACCACGCCGCTCAGTTCGTAGTGAACCACGCAGCGAAGCGGAGTGGTGGCGACCCAGTAGTTGTCTTGAACTATGATTTATGTGATTCAATGATTTTGTGATTGACGGATTTGTCTGACGGTAACCGCTCATGTGCTAATTCCATAGCCCACAGCATCGCTTTGGGAGCCGTAGAGTTATACTACCCTATGCTTTGTAGGAGCATAATTCCTTAATGCGTGGGAGAAATTTTGCTCCTACAACCGGTCTCCCACAGCGATGCTGTGGGCTATGGAATTATCCCCCTGAACGGTTACCCTGATTCTGAAATCACAGCATCATTCAATCACAGAAATCATAGTTCAAGACAATCGGTAAACCTACCCACCACTCCGCTTCGTTACGTGGTTCACTACGAACGGGCTTGGTTCACTACCAACGGGCTTGGTTTACGACGAATGGGTTGGTTCACTTTATCATAGGGGGTGATTGGGGTAGAATAGCGGGGTATGACGGGCATCGACGTAGCGGTGAATGAAACTGTGCCGAAGGGGGAGAACTCGGCCGCGTGGTTGTACTGGTTGCTGCCGGCGCTGGGCGGTTGGGTCGTCGTTTATCGCGCGCTGCCGGCATTCGCCTCCTGGGTAACTTATGGCCTGCTCAAGTTGCCGTTGGGGTCGCCGGCGGCGGCAACGCCGTTGTGCCCGACTTGCGGACTCACCAGCGCCCCCGGATCGGCGCTGAGTGCGCTGGTGGAATTCTTCACCTTCGAAACGCCGCGCGTACTGCTGCTGCTGGCGCTGGTGGTCTTTCTGATGGGGATCGTGCGCTCCTTTTTTGCCCCGGAGCGCACCCGCCACTTACTCGCGACGCGGCGCGCGGCCCACGGCAATGTGCTGGCCGCCCTGCTCGGGGTGGTCACCCCCTTCTGCTCCTGCTCCGCGGTGCCGTTGTTCATCGGCTTTGTCAGCGCCGGCGTGCCGTTGGGCGTTACGCTGTCCTTCCTCATTGCCGCGCCGATGGTCAATGAAGTCGCGCTGGTGCTGCTCTTCGGCTTGTTCGGCGGCAAGGTTGCCGCGCTGTATCTGGGCACCGGGTTGCTCATCGCGGTGCTGGCCGGCTGGATCATCGGGCGCCTGCGCATGGAATCCTCGGTGGAAGCGTGGGTCTACCAGACGCCGGCGACCGCGGAGATCGTCGACGAGCCGAGCCTGACCTGGAACGAGCGCGTCCACGCCGGGCTGGATGCCCTGCGCGAGATTCTCGGCAAAGTGTGGCCGTTCGTGATCGCCGGCATCGCCGTCGGCGCGTGGATACACGCCTATGTCCCTCCCACGGCATTGACCGCGCTGATGGGCCGGCAACACTGGTGGTCGGTGCCAGCGGCGGTGCTCATCGGGATTCCGATGTATTCGAGTGCCGCCGGCATGATCCCGGTGGTGCAGGCGCTGCTGGAAAAAGGCGCCGCGCTGGGAACCGTATTGGCATTCATGATGGCCACCATCGGCCTCTCGCTGCCGGAAACGATCATCCTCCGCCGCGTGCTGAAACCCCGCCTCATCGCCGTCTTCATCGGCACTGTCGGCATGGGTATTCTGATCGTCGGCTATCTGTTTAATTTGCTGGGAGTGCAGGCGCTGGTGGGGAAATAGCTGTTGGCCACCGGCTACTGGCGGTTGGCTCCGGTTACCGTGCTGTGGGTAGCGCGCGCCCGCCGTGGCGCGCAGTTTCCGTGTATCCACCCACGCTGCAATATACCAACAGCCAATAGCCAGTAGCCAATCGCCCCAAAAGGAGCAATTATGCAAATAACCATCTATGGCAGTGGTTGTGCCAAATGCAAGCAGACGGAAGCGCTGGTGCGCGAGGTGGTGGATCGGCTGGGGGTGCCGGCGGAGATCGTCAAAGTTGCCGATCCACGCGATATCGCTGCCGCCGGGGTGCTGATGACGCCGGCGGTGGGCATCGACGGCACCATCAAGCTTTCCGGTCGCCTCCCGCGGCGCGACGAAATCGCGGGATGGCTCGGACGGTAGTGATACTGTAGCGAGTCGCGCGTTATGCAAACCGGCATCCGGTTCATTACGCATTGTTGGGTTGTTTTTTCGTGCCGCCGTTCATGTTCATGGTGCCTTTGATGACCATGGCGCCGGCGGGGCTGTCGACGGACATGTGCATGTTGGTGACACCCTGGTACGCGGTGCGGTAGATCTGACCGGCGCGGGCATCGAAATAGGTTTTGGAATTGGCGGTCATGCTCATCTTCATGGTAAGGCCGATGGATTGGCCGGCGGCGGAGGTTTTGGTGGTTTGCTCCGGCGTCTCCAGCGAAGTCACGCTGTCGATGCGCAGGTAACTCGCGCCATCCACCGTTTCCGGGCCCTTCAGCGTGTTCTGTTCCTTCATCGTCACGACTTTGCCGGGCGACAGCTCCTCCGCCTGGGTGGATTGCCAGCTATCGCCGACATTGACATCTCCGGTGGGGAAGGCAAACCGCTGCCCGAGTTCGGCGATGAGCTTCCACTCGTTGCCGAATCCCATGCTCTCCATCTGGGAGAGCACGCTGGCGGTGGGATCGCCGATCGATTTCAGGTTGGTGACTTTTCCTTGCGGGGTGCGGTCGAACGTCGCCTTGTAACCGGCGAGTGGGTATTTCATCTCCTGCTCACCGAGGTTCATGGTGATGTCGCCCTCGGTGATCTCATTGGACAGATTCGCGGTGCCGTCACTCTTCACCGCCAGCACTTTTTCCACCATGGTAAAGGTGACGTTGCCGGTGAGTGCCATCGGCTCGTCCATCCCCTCCGCGGTAAAATTGCCCTTCAAGGCGATGTCGGAATGATACGTGCGCGACGCGCCGGCGACATCGCAAAACGCCAGCTTCACCGCCTGGCCGGAAAGCGACGCCCACACCAGCAGGCCCAGCATTCCCCAATGTGTCCAGAGTCGCATACATCCCTCCCGCAAAGCAGATACGCCATTATAGCATGCATAGCCAATATTGGCATGAAGAAAACCTGCCCACCGGAGTAATCGTTCAAGCCTTCCTGGCGCGCGAGCGTCCGCGCGAGCACTTCGGTGGTTGAGTAGACGTAACCGTTCAGGCTCTCGGCCTTTTTCGGTGGTTTCGATACGGCCACCTACGTTACAATCAATTTGGTACGCAGCACCGGCCTACTCAACCACCGAAAAAGGCCGAGAGCCTGAACGGTTACGAGTAGACTACGGAGGGTCGTATCGAAACCGCCGAAGTGCTCGCGCGGACGCTCGCGCGCCAGGAAGGCTGAACGGTTACTTCGCTCTTCACGCGGCTCGTGCCAAGCCAGATCCCCCCTGCCCGCCGGCAGAAGGCAGATCGACGATGCGTTCCGCGATGCCGTGCGCATCGACGATGACGATGGCTGCCTTCCCGTTAACGCGGATTGCCACGTGCTGTTTAGGCGGAAGGTCGTGCACGCGCAGGCGGAACTGGCCACCACCAGCGACCTTCGCTTGCAGGGTGATTTCATGGTCGGTCTGCAACAGATTGCGCAGGATGACGGGGCGATCCGTCTCCAACCACGCTTTGCCGTCACGCTGCACGGTCAGCCCCTGTGGGGTCGAACTGACGTCGTAATGCCGGCCATGCAGGGGCAACCCATGCACGGCCATCTCCGCTCCGCACAAATTTCCCAACCGCAGGCCGTCCCAGGGTTCCACATCCGCCAGCATGCCCACCCCCAGCGCGCCGAACAGCAACCCGGCCGGCGCCAACGGATCCTGCGCGATATCGTCGCCCAGACCGGATACCGCATGGTAGCTCGCGAAGACCTGCCGATGCTCACGCCAACTCCGCGCGAGTAAATCCAATCCCGAGAGCACAATCCGTTCCGCCCAAACATCTTCGCCAAAATGGCGCAAGCCTTCGCAGATGAGGAAATTGAGCAAGGACGACACGCGCCCGCGCCAGGGAAGCTGCTCGCTGAACGCCGCGTCGCCGCTGCCGACGGTCGGCAGGAGGAATTGGGTATTGAACTCATACGGCAGATGCTCTCCCACCAGGCGTTCCAAGCGCGTTCGCGATGGGATGCCGCCCGCGATGGCCAGCAGGATGGTGGCGGATTGCGAGGTGACGAAGTGACCATCCCAGTCGCGGCACTCATAGCTGCCGCGTGCCGGATTCCATAACGCCGCATTCACGTGATCGGCAATGGTGCGTATTTCTTCTTCTAAATGCGTCGCCCGGTCGAGGTCATCGAGCGCCAGCGCCATGCGCATCAGCGAGAAGGCGTCCAGCGCCCACAGGCTGCAGAGCCCGACATCATCCAGTCGCAACAACCCGACCGACGGATCGCGCGGTACGTTGGCATACAGGGGATGACCGGGCATGCCGGCTTCTGCATCTGAGGCCCAGTTGAGAAAATGATCGTGATGCCCGTCGCGCGCGTTCAGCCACCAGTCGTGCCAGCGCAGCAATTGCGGATAGGCATCGGCGAGTAAGCTGTGCTCCAGCGTCAACTGGTAGATCTTCCAGATGCAATAGGCAGCCACCGGCGGATTGGAGATATCGCCGTTCACCCCGGCGGCGGTCGCTTCCGCACCCAGCAGACTCCCCACGGCGAGGTGGCGCAGCGCCGTGCGGCAGTTGGCGACAGCCAGCAGCGGATCGGCATAGGCAATGCCCAGCGCGGTGAGGAAAGTCTGCCAGTTCGGCAGGCGCCAGGCGCCGGTGCTCTCCAGCAGATGCCGCGACAGGGTCACCGGCTCGTTCGCCGGCGGCAGCAGAAAGGTATTGGCGGCAAGGGTGGCATCCAGCGCAGCCAACGGATCGGCCAGCAATCCTTCGCCGTGCAAGGCCGTGCGCTCTTTCACCGCGTGCTGGGCGTGCAAAAAGGCCGTCACATCGGCCGGCAGCACGGCGCCTTCCGGCGCCAGCGTGACATCCTGTTCCTTCATTTGCACCTGCCAGCCTTCCTGGCCGGTGTCAATTTCCCAGTGTGCCGAAAGATTGTCGCCGTGGACGTCGCAGATACGGCAGGCCGCCACATCGCCTTCACCGGCAAATTCCACATCCACTTCTCCCGTGCCGGCGGTGAGCAGCATATGCGCCAGCGAATGCCCGGCGTCATCCGGCAGATATTCTTCGACCGGCGTCCAGGCATCGGGAGTCACGCGCTGCCCGTCGGCATCCTCCAGGATCAGCCGGCAGCGTATGCCGCTGGGCAAGTGCTCCCAAATCGCCACCGACGTCGGATCAGCCGTGGTCCATCCATGCAGATTGTTCATAACACCTCCCGATGGTATCGAGAAACATATTCAGCATCGGCTTTCCCGTTTTGCGGGACATATTCACGCCAATTATCGGACATCTACGACCGCGGAGCGACACGACAACGCAGAGAACACCGCGGCGATGGGCGAAAATGGCACCGAACCGGCTGCCCCATCGTTCTTCAGTTGTGGTATACTACACTATCCCGTATGCGGGGGAGGTTCTCCAACATGCCGAAGTCATCGAGCGCCAGGGTAAACGCCGCCGATATCTTTGTCGCGGCCGAAACCGGCGATGTCGAGGTGGTGAAAAAGATGCTGCACGCCGACCCGGCGCAGGTACACGCGCGCGCCCATCGCGGCAATACCCCGCTGCATCTGGCCTCTTCCGGCGGTTTCATGCCGGTGGTGACTTTGTTGCTGGAACATGGCGCGGATATCGCGGCGCGCAATGAATATGGTTCGACGCCGTTGCACTGGGCCGCCAGTTGGGGACGCACCGAAGCGGTGGTACTGCTGCTTGAGCGCGGTGCGCTGGTGAATGCGCGCACGCAAGGCGGGCATACCCCGCTGCATTATGCCGCCGGCTGGGGACAACTGCCGGCGACGAAGATTCTCTTGGAACATGGCGCGGACGTGCAGGCGCGCGATACCGAAGATGATTTCACCCCGCTGCATTGGGCCGCGCGCAAAGGCCATGCGGACGTGGTGCGCCTGCTGCTCGCACACGGCGCCGGCGTCAACGCTCCCAATCAACACGGCTCGACCCCGCTGCATACCGCCGTCTGGATGGGCCACACCCCGGTGGTCTCGCTGCTGCTGGAGCAAGGGGCGGACGTTGCCGCGCAGACCGCCACCGGTCGCACCCCGCTGCACCGCGCGGTGGAAGCGGATTCCATCCCCGAACTGTCCCTGCTGCTGGCGCACGGCGCCTCCGCCAATGTGCGCGACGATGACGATGAGACCCCGCTGCATTACGCCGCCTGGTACGGCTCACTGCCGGTAGTCGAATTTCTCCTCGCCCACGGCGCGGATGTCAACGCCCGCACCGGCAACGAGCAAACCCCACTGCATTACGCCGCCGGCTGGGGCCAGAAAGAAGTGGCCGCGCTCCTGCTGCACAGCGGCGCGGATATCAACGCCCGCGACAAAAACGGCATTACCCCCCTGCAACTGGCACTGAAAGAAGACCGCGGCGAGTTAGTGGACTTGCTGCGACAGCGAGGCGGGGAAGAGTAGAAGTGTGGGGGTATCGGCGTGTGGGCGTGTGGGAGTAATCCGTCTGATCGGTCGGATCATCGCTGATCCCGGCACCCAACCACAACGCATTCGAGAAACCGACCTGATACTCGCACGTCAAACTTGCACTTGCACTTGCACTTGCACTTCAACCCACCCACATGCTGCAAGTCTACCCGGCCCCTGACCCCTCAATTACTCGAAGCCCCGTTGACGGTGTGCATAAAGATATCCTGCATGACCGGCCAGCCATCGGGGGGGGAGAAGGCGACGATGCCGAGGGTGTGGGTACCTTTGGGGACGAAGAGCAGCGCACCGGCGATAGGGGCGTCGTTGAGGAGGAAGGTAAAGCGCTTGGCCTCGCCGGCGTCGCAATGGAAGCTGCCGGGCTGCACTTCGAACTGCTTGTAGCGCGCCGTCAACCAATCGACCATCTTCTGCTGTAGCTTCTCGACCGCTTCGTCGCGGAATTCCCGGATATCCAGCGGCAACACGATCACTTCCAGGTGCGCCGGACTGCCGGGCAGTGCGAAACTCGCTTCCCGCGCGCCATTCTCGCCGGGATGCTCCTCGGTCTGCCAGCCGGCGGGATAGGGGATGACGATCTCCGTGCCGATTGGCAAGTTCGTCCATTGTTCGGGCTTCGGCGGGTCGATCTGATGCGGGGTGATCCAGGTGACCACCGTGGTGACCAGCAGCGCCGTGCCGAACAGGTACGCGAGGATGCGCGCCAGCAACGGAACGCCGGGATTCGGCGTCCAGATCGGCATGGGGGGCAACGGATGCGGGGTGGGGGCCGGCGCCAACTCCGGCGACGGTTCAACTGCCGCGGGTGAAGCGTCCTGCGGGTGAGACGGCGTGGGCATCGCCTCCGAAAAGTCCGGCATATCGGTCATTGGCGCTCACGCGTGTCCTTCCGGAAATGTCTCCGGCGTGGTTTGCATGCGCACGATGTCGGCGCGGGTGATAATCCCCAGCAAATGCCGCTCCGTGTCCAGCACCACCAGCCGGCGCAAATCCTCCGCGAGCATCCGCGTGGCGACCGTTTCCACCGGCGTATCGGGGGACACGGAGGCTACCGTATTATCCATGATCTCTCGCGCGGTGAGCGCGAGAATCTTCTCCGCCTCCGCGGCGAAGCTCTGCGGATTTTCCAGGTAGACGATCCCACCGAGGAAATCCAGGTGCCGTGGCAGGTGCACCTGCGCCGCGCGCGTCACCAAATCCTCTTCGGTTACCATCCCCACCACCGTGCCATCCGGCGCGAGCACTGGCACCCCGCCGAAACGATTGGTGGCCAGCAGGTCAGCCACCTGGCGCAACGGCGTATCGGGGGTGACGGTCACCACGGTCTTCGTCATGATCTCAGCGGCCACTGTCATGCTGTTCTCCTACCTTTATGCAAACTATCCTGCTCAATTCATAACCGAATTCTTCACCGGATAAACCGGATAGCGAGGATTTTCGGAGAAGCTCTATATCATCACTGGACCGCTTCGCCCCAGCGATATTCCGGTCCCACCGCGACGCGGACGAACTGGAAGCCTTCGCGCTGCAGCGCGTCGGCGAGGGCGGTGTTGTGCGCTTCGTCACCCAGCACGCCGATGATCGCTCCGCCCGAGCCGGAGGTGGTGGCGGGAAAGCCGTGCGCGTGCGCGATCTCGACCATGCGCAGGTTATACGCGCCCAGCACGGCGTCGCCGAAGATCTTCCGGCGCAACGCGAACGCCTGGTCGAAGAGGCCGCTGAAGGTGTGGTAATCGCCGGCTTCCAGCGCGGCGCGTCCGGTATCGGCAAAGCCGGCGAAGGTGCGCATCGCCTGGCGCACTTCCTGGTCGCCTTCGTCCCACCGGCGGCGCACGTCGCTGTGAATTACCCCCGAGTCGCTGGGGTCGAGCACATAGGCGAGAAACAGCGGCGGCAGCAACGAGGACGCGATGCGCTCGTAGCGCCCGTAGCCGCGCCCGGTCATCAGCGCCTGGTCGAAATCCATATACATCACCCCGCCGTAGGTCTGAATCACCCGATCCTGCATGCCGGCGGTAATCTTCAACTCCTGCGTTTCCGTTTCCAGCGCGAGAGTGGGGTATTCCGCCTGGGTGAATGCCGACTCGACACCGTACCAGCGCAACAGCGAGCGCAAGGTGGCGATGACGATGGCGCTGGAGCCGGACAACCCGACCTGGCGAGGAATATCGGTGGTGTAGCGCGCGGTAAAGTTCGGTCCCTTCGGCGTGACGCCGTGCGCGACGCAGGTCTCGAAGAACCGCTTGCACGCCGCCTGCATCAGCCGCAGTCCACCGTAATATCCCTGTCCCCCATACGTCGCGGCCAATTCGGCCAGACTGGTGAAATCAAAGGGATCGCACTCCGGGTTCGGCTGTAAACTGAGAAACTCGCTCTCTTCGAACGTCACCATCGCCTGATAATTGCCCACCAGACAGGCAATCGTCTTGCCGAAATACCCATCGGAAGGATTGCCCAACAATCCCGCCCGAGAATGAACCGCCGTCTCCAACCGCATGAAAAATTCTCCTTCGGTCTACTTATTATCCGCGAACCGAACCATTCCCTTCCGTTCGTAGTGAACCACGCAGCGTAGCGGAGTGGTGGGGGGCTGGTCTGAACCTTGATAAGAAGGATTAGAGGATTTCCTTGATTAGTGTCTCGCTCGATGATTTTCAAAGTCAACGGCATCACGAAATGAAGGTTCAAATCAAAAAATCAAGAAAATCCTTCCATCCTTCTCATCAAGGTTCAAAACAATCCCCAGAGGTTAGCGCCTTCACTCTTCACTCTTCGCCATTCCCCAGCATCGCCCGCACCGCATCCCATATCCGTTCTGCCATCTCCGCTTTCGTCTGCAGCGGCAGCTCTTCGCGGCGGCCATCGGGGTAGAGGAGGACGGCGCGGTTGGTGTCGGCGGCGAAGCCGGCATGGGGGGCGGTGACGTCATTGGCGACGATCAGGTCGGCGTTTTTGCGGGCAAGTTTCTCGGCGGCGTGTTCTTCCAGCCGTTCGGTTTCCGCGGCGAAGGCGACGATGCGCTGGCCCGGGCGTTTGCGGCGGCCGATTGCGGCGAGGATATCGGTGGTGGGCTGCAGTTCCACGGTCAATTGCGCGCGGTCGGCCTTTTTGATCTTCTGACCGGCGGTGTGCACCGGGGTGAAATCCGCCGGTGCGGCGGCGCCGATGATCACGTCCGCTTGTTCGGCGGCCTGCAGTGCTGCCGTCGCCATCTCCGCCGCGGTGGTCACGGGGATCACCGTCACCCCCGGCGGGACGGGCAGCGCAACCGGGCCGCTGACCAGCGTCACCGTCGCGCCGCGCGCGTGCGCGGCGGCGGCCAGCGCGTAGCCCATCTTGCCGGTGCTGGGATTGGAGAGAAAACGTACCGGATCGAGATATTCACGGGTGGGACCGGCGGTGATGAGCACGTGGCGCCCGGCGAAATCCCGCGGGTGGCCGAGAAAATAGCGTGCCACTGCAGCGGCGATTTCTTCCGGCGACGACATCCGCCCACGGCCGGCATAGCCGCACGCCAATTCGCCGTCCGCCGGCCCGATGAAGATCGCCCCGCGCTCGCGCAGCAGGCGAAGATTGGCCTGGGTGGCGGGATGGTCCCACATGTGCACGTTCATCGCCGGGGCGATAAGCAGCGGCGCGGTGCAGGCCAGCGCGGTCGAGGAGAGTAGGTCGTCCGCCAGCCCGTGTGCCAGTTTGGCCAGGATATTGGCGGTCGCCGGCGCGATCAACAGCAGGTCGGCATCATCCGCCAACGCGATGTGCTCGATATTCCACTGCTCCGGCGGCTCGAAGACCCCCTGGCTGACCGGATTGCCGGTCAGCGTTTGCAGGGTGACGGGGGTGATAAAATGCGCGCCGGCGTCGGTTAACACCGCGCGCACCGCGATGCGCCTTTCCGGATAGCGCGGGTCGCGCAGCGCGCGCAACTTGCGCACCAGGTCGGCGGATTTATAGGCGGCGATGCTGCCGGTGATGCCCAGCACCACGGTAAAGCGGACGGAGTCAGACATTGGATGCTCCCTCGGCCAGCAAATGGGACAGATCGTACCGCCGGGGACGCAACCGCTCAGCGGTCACGATGGCGGCAAACTGATCGACGGCTTCCGTCATCCGGTCGTTGACGATGAGGTAGTCGTACTGCTGCGCGCGCGCCAATTCGTCCTGCGCGTTGCGCAGCCGGCGGCGAATCGAGGCTTCGTCATCGGTCTGCCGCGCGCGCAACCGGCGTGCCAATTCCTGCCAACTCGGCGGGGCGAGAAAGATGAGCACCGCCTGCGGGAAGAGTTTCTTCACCTGCCAGGCGCCTTGCACGTCGATCTCCAGCACCACGTCCATGCCGGCCCGCAACTGTTCCTCCACCCAGGCGCGCGGCGTGCCGTAGCAATGACCGTGCACTTCGGCGTGTTCCAGCAGGCCGTCTTCCGCCAGCAGGCGTTGGAATGCCTCCGGAGTGACGAAGAAATAATCCACCCCATCCTGCTCGTCCGGGCGCGGCGGGCGCGTGGTCACCGAGATCGAGGTGCGTATTTGCTGGTTTGAGCGGGGAAACGCGTGGCGCAACACGGTATCCTTCCCCACCCCGGACGGGCCGGAGAGGATGAAGAGGATGCCGCGCGCGGACGACGTTTCGTCCTGGCGAGATAAAGGCGTCATCATGCGTCAGTTACTTTTTCGTTGATTGTTCGAAACGGGCGTCGACCACCGCGTCGCGGATGCCGGGGATGCGCCGCATGCCGTCGATGATGTTTTTGATCTCGAATTTCACATCGAGATTTTCGCCCACCGCCGGACGAATCACCCCGCCGACGTAGGCCACCGCGCGCGACACGCTCAACCGTACGTCGGAAGCGTCGATATTCCGGCGCCGGCTCAATTCCCGCATCACTTCGCGGAGGAGTTTTTTGTCTTCTACACTCATGGGTTCGATCCTCCTTTTCGAGGACTTCCTCGGCCATGCATGGCCGAGTTATCCGAATGCGCCGGATACATCCGGCTTGCGAACGACTCACCCGGCGCGGAAACCGGAAAAACTGCTCCGTTCCCGCGTTCCATCAGCCCCATGTATGGGGCGTTGCTGGGTAGCCCGGCCATGTATGGCCGGGGAGAACTCATTCCCGCATCCCGTCTAAAAGCTCAACACGCGCTTCGGCGCATCCATCGCGACAATCGTGGTACGCACTTCCTGGCAGAGATGGCTGATCGGCGAATAGAGGCGGATCACCAGCGGGATATTGCCGCGCCGTACGATGGTGAAGGGCAGCGAATATTGTCGTTGCTCCACCGGTGGCAACGGATCGTAACCAAAGAGCAGGCGGTTCTGCGAGCGGACGTGGATAATGCGCTCGGGATGCGGCGACGGCGTGCCCGCGTTGGCATTGGCGAGAAATTCTTCGCCGATCTCGACGTAAATATGCGTGCTCGGTTGATCGAGCGGATTGGCCAGCCGCAAAATTACGCTGAACGGCTTATTGACAGTCACCTGTTTGGGGACTGCCAGCGCCAGTTGCAGCCGATTGCCGAAGAAATACCGTCCCGCCGGGTCGATGCCCCAGGCCAGCAGCGCCAGCCCCAGCAGCACCAGCAGCAACGACAGCGCGACCCAGATCGGCGCGGGGATGTCGGTGACAAAGCGCGATTCGCGCTCTTCATAGCGGGAATGAAACGCGGGGCAGGTTTTCGCCGCGTCGCCGTCCGGGGTATAGTGCTCGTGCATTTGGGGGTGCGTGCACGCGTCGCCTTCGAAGGATTTGCAGTCGCCACAACGCACCAGGTCCTCGTGGCATTGGCCACAGCGCGGGAACCCGATATCATCTGTGTCGTTCAGCATCCCGCATTGCGGGCAGCGCAGCGTTGCCACGTTTCCCCTCCAGCATTACTCTACAGCACAAACCCGATTTTCGCAAGGTTGTCTGCGGTCACCCGGGTCTACGCAAAATGCTCGGAAGACGCGTGGCCCCCATCCCCAGCCCTTCCCCTGCCGCAGCGGGGGAAGGGCTGGGGATGGGGGCCACGCCGTAGACGTTGCGTAGACCCGCGCTTAACCCGGCGGGCAGGTTTCGGGGTGTCAGCACCTATGCCCGCAACCTGACACCCGAAACCACCACACAGGAATACCGCCCCCGATGGCGAACGATGGCATATGGAGGTAAATAACCTGTGAGTGATATACAAGTGGACGTCCCGACGGCGACAGTGGTGACGTTGAACCCGATTCGCAAAGCGATTGCCGATCGCATGGTGCTGAGCAAAACCACCATCCCGCACGCCTATGTGGTGATGGATGTGGATATGACCGCGGCGCTGGCATTCCGCGAGGCGTTCAATGCCGCCGCGGCCGGCGTGCGGCTTTCGGTGAACGATCTGGTGATCAAAGCGTCGGCGCTGGCGTTGCGCCAGGTACCGGCGATGAACGCGACATTCGAAGACGGCGCGGTACATCTGCAGCCGGAGGTGAATGTCGGCGTGGTGGTGGCCATCGAGGGTGACCAGGGCATTCTGGTGCCGGTGCTCCCGCGCACGGATACGCTGGCGCTGGCTGCGATGAGCACTGAAATGCGCGCGCGCGCCGAATTAGCGCGCAAGAAGCGCTTGCGCGCCCGCGACAGCATGGGCGGCACCTTCACCATCTCCAACGTCGGCATGTTCGGCGCGAAATACCTGATCGCCGTCGTGCAGCCGCCGCAAGTAGGCATCCTCGGCGTCGGCGCGGTGACCAAAGTGCCCGCCATCGAGAATGACCAGGTGACGGTGAAATCGGTCATGGGGGTCACTCTGTCCTTCGACCACCGCGCCGTTGACGGCGCCGTCGCCGCCAAATTTCTCGCCGCCTTCGCCGAAATCCTGCGAGAACCGGCGCAACTCGAAGCGTAACCAATTAATCGTGAACCAACCCGTTGGTAGTGAACCACGCAGCGAAGCGGAGTGGTGACGGCCTGCCAAATGTTTCGAACCTTGAAGAGAAGGATGAAAGGATGATCTTGATGATCGTGCAAGACGAACATCAAGGCCATCCTTCTCATCAAGGTTCAGACAACTTCGCATGGCCCTTACTTAGGTTGGCCAAGTAGCCAAATAATGTTGCGGGGCGTATACTCATCACAATCGTTGTAATAGGAGGAGTAATTTCCATGGATAGTCTTTGGTGGTGGGTAATCGGGTTCATTGTCGTCTTCGTATTGCCGTCGATCCGCGTGATCGGGCCGAACGAAGTAGGACTGGTGATGAAGCGCTTTGGCTTTAAAAGCCTGTCCGAGGACAGCCCGGTAGCGCTGAGCGGCGAAGCGGGGTATCAATCCGACCTGCTGATGCCGGGGTGGCGCTTCAAATTCTGGGTGAGCCATAGCGTCGAGAAGTTTCCCTGGGTGCAGGTGCCGGCCGGCGAGATCGGAGTGGTGATTTCGCAGGTGGGCGCCACCACGCCCATCGGCGCCAAGTCGGCAATCTACAAGCCCCAGTTGGGCAATTTCTCCAACATGCGCACCTTCATCGAAAACGGCGGGCAGAAAGGCGTGCAGCGTCCGGTGCTCTCGCCGGGATCGTTGTTGCCGCTGCATCCGGTGGCGTTCCTGGTCATTACCAAAAATCGCGTCTACGGCATCCCCATCTCGCGCGGCATGTTGCGCAACGATCGCGGGCCGATCACCCCAGATTCGTTTGGCTTGCGCCCGGATCAGCTCGAACTGGTGCGCATCGAACCGCGCCCGCTGGGTCCGGAAGGTCAACTGATCGATACCATCGGCATCGTCACCACCTTCGAAGGCGACCCGCTGCCGTCCGGCGATATCGCTGGCCGCCTGGGCGGTTTCGCGGATATGACCGAGTTGGAAAAGAAAAGCGTCCCCGATGCGGAGTTGGTCGATAACCTGCTGGGCACCAAAAACCGCCTGCATAACAACTATCAGGATTACCAATCCTTTCTGGACAACGGCGGAAAGATCGGTCTGCAGCACGATCCGCTGCTCTACGGCGCCTACGCGCTGAACCCCTTCCTGGTGCGGGTGGAGATCGTGCCCATGCTGGTGGTGCAGCAGGGGCAGGTAGGGGTCATCAAAGCCTACGTCGGGCTGGTCGCGCAGGATACCTCCGGCGAAGAATTCAAGCATGGGCAACTGGTGCGACCCGGCCATCGCGGCATCTGGCAGGAGCCGCTGCGCACCGGAAAATACCCCATCAATCCGCGTTGCTATCAGGCGGAGATCGTCCCCACGGCGATCCTCACCTTGAACTGGGCGGTGGCCAATTCCTCGGCGCACAATCTCGACTCGCGGCTGCAGAGCATCGAGGCCAAGAGTAAGGAAGGATTCGTCTTCAAATTCGACCTGCAGGTGCAGATTCATGTGCCGGATACCAAAGCGCCGCGTGTCATCTCCGCGGTAGGCACCATGAGCAATCTGGTGAATGAAGTGCTGCAGGCGGCGGTGGGCAACCATTTCCGCGACAAACTGCAGAGCATTCCGGCGGTGACCTTCATTGAGACGCGCCAGCAGGTGCAGTTGGAAGCCTACGCGCATATCAGCGCGCAATTGCAGGAATATCAGGTGGAGACGAAAGGCGTCTACATTCAGGATGTCATCTTCCCGGCTGATCTGGTCGCGGTGCTGACCCAGCGCGAAATCGCCAACCAGGAAATACAGACCTACAATATGCAGCGCGCGGCGGAAGAGCAGCGCATCACCATGGAACAGGCGAAAGGCACCGCGGACATGCAGGCCAAGCTGGCGCAATCGACGGTGAATGTCTCCATCGAGCGGAACAACGCCAACGCGATGAAGGCCAAAGCGGACGGCGAAGCCACCTTCATTCGCGAAACGGGTACCGCCAGAGGCGCCGAAGTGGAAGCCGTCGGACTGGCACGTGCCACCGCCTTCCGCAAGCAAGTGGAAGCGCTCGGACAAAACGCCACCGCGCTAGTGAACGTCATTACCGCGCTGGCGGAACACAATGTGAATTTCGTGCCGGAGATCCTGGTGATGGGTGGCGGCAACGGCGGCGGCGGTTCGCTCGACGGCCTGGCCGCGCAACTCACCCGCTACCTGGGCGCCACGATGAAGCCCGACACGGTGATTGTCGCGGAGACGCCGCCCGCCGAAGAACCCCCGGCGCCGGAGAGTGACAATATGGAAGGATAGCGACCGCTGGCGCGCGAGCGTCCTCGCGAGCACAAGAGGTTTATCCGTCCGTGCTCGCGAGGACGCTCGCGCGCCAGTCTCCGAAATCGACCCCTACTAAAAACAACGACACCCGCGGCAATCACTGCCGCGGGTGTCGTCCCGTCAGTCGGTCAACTACGCGTGTTCTTCGGCTTCCACCGGGACGTCGTCCCCGCCGCGCACGGCGAGAATCTTCACGCGGCGCGTGCCGGCGGGAGCGGCATAGGTCACCACGTCGTCCGCCCGCGCCCCGAGCAGCGCTTTGCCCAGCGGCGATTCGATCGACAGATGCTCCTCGACCAGGTGGGCTTCCTGTTCGCTCACCAGCAGATAGGTGAACTTCGACGCGGTCTCCAGATTTTCCACCAGGACGTGGGCGCCGAGTTGCGCGACCTCCACGTTTGCCGGTATCGAGACGAGTTCGACCGAAGCGAGCAGGGCTTCCAGTTCGTGAATCCGGCCTTCGGTGATGCCTTGATCGCGTTTGGCGACCTCGTATTCAGCATTTTCCCGGATATCCCCATACTCGCGAGCCTGCACCAGATCGGCCATCACCTGCGGACGGCGCACCTCGACCAACTCGCGCAATTCGGCGTTCAGACGTTCGTACCCTATACGGGTCAGATACACAGATGCCACGGCAACTCCTTCGAAATAGGTTAACACCGAGCCATACAGAAGAACCCCGCTGAAACAGCGGGGTCAATGAGAAAACGGCGAGTCCGAATTTCACGGTCTCGCCGCAACGGATATTACCATACCAGCTTCATGCCTATTTGTCCAGCGGGTTTGTGACCATAGTGAGATAACTGCGATTTTCACTCCTGCGATGTGTTGCCTGCTGCTCGGTTAGCAAGGGAGGGCGAGACTCCGTTCGAGCCCAATAATAGTCGTCAATGCACCGGCTCGAACGGAGTCTCGCCCTCCCGAATCAGCAACACGGCATATTTACCAGGTCATCGACCACCGGCAGAAGCTGCCGGCAGGAACCACGGTGCCGGTAGCGAAGAATTTGCCTGTGTTGATTATTGCGCCCACGGAAACGACCGGTATCGCGGGATACACCAGCCGCGAGTTGCAGCGTATGTTCCGTGCTCAGTTGAACGGTGACCTACCGGCATGTCGTCCGGCCGCCGCGCTGTCTTCCGCGGCGGCGGATGTCATCGTGCTGGGCACTCCCGGCACCAACGAGGCGTTGCGCGGGCTACTGCGGGAGGGATTTCTGCCTGCGCCGGCGCAGGCGCAGGGGTATACACTGCGCTGTGCGCCGCATCCACGCCATCCGCACCGCTGGTTGCTGGCTATTGCCGGCGCCGACCCTGCCGGGGCGTTGTATGCCGTGCGCGACCTCGAACATTATCACCTGGCGGCATTTCATCCTGCGGACGGGCGACTGACGGCGGAGCCGTTCGCGCGCGAGGATTATCCGCGCATCGCCCATCGTGGTCACTGGGTTTGGGGCTGTAATATGCCCGACAAGCCGGCGTGGATCGAGCAGATGAGCCGCTGGAAGCTGAATGAGTTAATCCACTGGGATAACTTCCCGCCGGCGAAGGCGCGTGAATACGTGGCCTTTGCGCACGAGCGTGGTGTCCGTGTCAGTTGGGGGTTCGGCTGGGGATGGGTACCGGCATGGAACTACGCGCTGCCGGCGGATTTCGATCACGGCGTCGGCGACGGGGTGGAGATGTGCGGCAGCAATCCCGCCAACCTCCAGTTCTTCCGGCGCGAGATTCTGCGCAAAGTGCGCGAGGTGTATGCCCCCACCGGCTGCGACGGTATTTACTTTCAAGCCTTTACCGAATGCCCGAAGTGCCGCTGTCCGCGTTGCGCGGATCGCACGATGGGCGAATTGATGCTGGAGTTCGTCAATCCGATCGTGGACGCGGTGAAGCGCGAATTTCCGTCGCTGTGGATCTCCTGCGGCATCCATCATGACTTCGGCGATTTCTCCTACCTCAAGCAACTCGATCCGCGTTGCAACATCTATTGGGAAAACTGCGAAGCGGGCACCAGCGTGCGCGGCGAAAACGAGGATTTCGGCTATCTCTACAAGAGCATTCCCTATGGACACGGCTACAGCGCCGACTGCCCGGCCGACCCGCCCTATACCGAAGCGTCGCTGCAGGCCTGGATGGCCGCGAATGCCCAACAGTATGTGATTCCCGGCGGGCGTGACACGCACATCCAATATCTCACCTTCCTGCAGCAGTGGACGCGCCGTTTCCTCGGCAAGCGCTCGGGAAATACCCACGCCGGTGTGGTAGCCGATCATGCCGTCTTCTGCCGCCGCACACCCTTCCCGTTCGTCGCGCTGGCGGAAGCGCAATGGAATCCCGATGGCGACGCGGACGCCATCGTCGATGGTCTGCTGGCCTACCTCGGCATCCGCGACACCGTGTTGCAAACACCCGACCCCGACATCCCCCTGCGCGACATGGGCGGCAAACCGCCCTGGTTGTGCGCGGATACCGCGAGTGCGCGCGAGGGGCATGCGGAATAACTGCATCGGATTGGCAAGCAATCTGTTGGCTATTCAAACGGATCATACGTTGTAACCGTTCAGGCCATCCTGGCGCGCGAGCGTCCTCGCGAGCACTCCGGTGGTTGAGTAGACTACGGAGGGTCGTATCGAAACCACCGGAGTGCTCGCGAGGACGCTCGCGCGCCAGGATGGCCTGAACGATTACCATATGTTTACGTGCAGTGGGTCGTACCGGCAAATTGCGTCTGATAATGAGCCTTCGGTATACCAAACGCTGGCAATAGAACCAATGCGCAAGTTACGGTTCTAATCAGTCAGTTATTTCCTCGCCGAAGGGGTTTGAGTTAGGAGTTTGTCATGCGCATGTATTTACGATTGATGTACCTGGCGCTAGGCCTCGGTTTGCTGCTGCCGGCGCGGGCGGTGGTGCGGGCGGCGTGCCTGTTTGCCGACCATATGGTGTTGCAGCAGGGGCAGGCGGTGCCGGTGTGGGGAAAGGCCGATCCCGGCGAAGCGGTGACGGTGACCTTCGGCGTACAGCGCCTCACGACCACGGCGGGGAAGGATGGCAAGTGGAAGGTGGCGCTGTCTTCGCTGCCGGCGGATGCCACCCCGCGTGAGTTGACCATCGCCGGCGCGGCCAACACCGTGGTGTGCAAAGACGTGCTGGTCGGCGAGGTGTGGCTGTGCAGTGGGCAGTCCAACATGGTGTGGGAAGTGCGCTCATGCCTGCAGGCGGCACAGGAGATCGCGGCTGCCGATTGCCCGACCATCCGCGCATACACCGCCGGATATGCTTCTTCCAACGATCAGGGATACCGGATCAGCCCGACGATCCAGGATAAACTCTACGCGCTCACCCCGCAGGACACCTGCCTGGGTTCCTGGCAAGCGGTCTCGCCGAAGACGGTCGGAAATATCTCCGGCGTGGCATATTTCTTCGCGCGCCAGTTGCAGCAGCAATTGCACGTGCCGATCGGGGTGATCGTCTCCGCCACCGGCGCCACCGCCATCGAATCGTGGACCAGTCTGGACGGACTGAAAGCCGTCCCCGCCTATCGCGAGCGCGCGCTGGCGTTCGAGGAAGCGAGCAAGATGTATCTGGCGGATAAGGAGCATTATCCGCAGGCGCTCGAAACGCTGAAAACGAAATACCTTGCGCAATGCCAAAAATATTACGCCAAACTCGACGCCGAAGAGCCGGGCATCCCCCAGCACTGGATGGCGCCCACGCTCGACACCGCCAAATGGAGCACGGTGAAACTGCCGGTGTCGGTGGATGATAATCCCATCGGTTCGCCGGTGGCCTCCATCTGGTTTCGCAAAGAGGTGACGATCCCGCCGGAATGGGTGGGCAAGGCGCTGGAAGTGCACCTGGGGGTGCTCGACGCGGCGGATGAAACCTACATCAATGGTGTGCGGGTGGGCCGCACCTGGTTTGACACGCCGAATTACTGGACCATTTCACGGGTCTACCCCATCCCCGCCGCGGTGACGTCAACGAAAGTCACCATTGCGTTGCGCCTGCTCAAGCTGGCCTATCATCTGGGCATCTTCGGGCCGGCGGAGGAGATGAAGTTGGTGCCGGCGGGCGCGACGGACGTGCAGCCGGTGTCGCTGGCGGGCGAGTGGCGCCTGCGGAAAGCCAAAGATTTGGAGGCGGGTGAGCACCCGCAACTGCCGCCCTCGGGCACGGCGATCCCCGGCACGCATTACGGCCACCCCGGCATGATGTATAACGGCCTGATCCATCCGCTCGCGCCGTTTGCCATCAAAGGCGCCATCTGGTATCAAGGGGAAGCCAACGCGCCGTTCTATATCGACTATCGTTCGCTGTTGCCGGGCCTGATCACGTCCTGGCGCAAGGAGTGGGGACAGGGCGACTTCCCCTTCGGCATCGTGCAGTTGGCCTCCTATTACGGCCAGCAAACGAAGCCGGTCGAGCGCGGCGGCTATACCAACCTGCGCGAATCGCAAGCGATGGCGCTGCGCCTGCCCAACACCTTCATGGCTACCGCCTTCGACATCGGCGAAGGCAATAATATCCATCCGCGCAACAAGCAGGAGACCGGACGCCGGCTGGCGCTGCCCGCGCTGGGCACGGTGTATGGACGGAAAGACCTGCTCTATAATGGGCCCGGCTATCAGGCGATGATTATCGAGGGAAATCGCATCCGCCTGCGTTTCGACTTTGCCCGCGGGCTGCACGCCAACGGCGACCCGCCGGTCGGTTTCGCCATCGCCGGCGCCGACCGTGTCTTCCGCTTCGCGCAAGCGAAGATCGAGGGGGAGACGGTGGTGGTCTGGAGCGCTAAAGTGCCTGCGCCGGTGGCTGTCCGCTACGGCTGGGCCACCAATCCCGTCTGCAACCTCTATAACGCGGAAAACCTGCCCATCTTCCCCTTCCACACCGACTCCTGGGACCTGTCCCAACTCGTCATCCCGACGGATGAGACGGTAACACTGCCGACAGGGTGGGTGGCGCGGTAAAACGCCAGGCGCTTGAGCTATCTCCCATAAATGGGGCAATTGGTTCACCTTATTTAACCAGCTCCATTTATGGGGTGTATCGCAATAGCCCCGGCATTGATGCCGGGGGTCGGAACGCTAAGCCCCAGCAATATAATCTCACCTCCAATAAAATTCGATCCTGTTAATCTTTTAAATCATTTTAATCTGTGTTTCACCAAAAGATCCCCCTCCAGACGACCGAAAGCCCGCCCCGGTCCCTTTTCTTTCAAAAAAGACCGGTGCGAGCGTTTCCTGGTTCTTCTCTCTTTTCTCTGCCCCATCAGTGATGAGCGCGCAGGCCTCGCCGCTGTACCAGCCTTGCGTGGCTGGTTTAGGGGAGGTCCGCCGGCAACGCCTGGGTGCCGGCGGCAACCCACTCCCGGAGGAGTGGGCATGCCGCTCTGCAAGCGGAGCGGCACGCTGGCCGCGCTAAACAGCGCGGCCGGTGTGTGCCGGCAAGGAGCACCCTCCCGGCACCGTTTGCCCGGCATTGCTACCGGGACGCCTCCCCCTGTATAATGGCCTTCCATGGCCC
>Ga0073936_10000875_pt1 | contig 47621 bp, 39 predicted proteins | sample AliMusrvi5mmetaG_FD_87041 | JGI IMG/M metagenome (GOLD analysis project Ga0073936, IMG submission 87041) | Freshwater lake bacterial and archeal communities from Alinen Mustajarvi, Finland, to study Microbial Dark Matter (Phase II) - Alinen... | ecosystem: Environmental > Aquatic > Freshwater >...
CGAAATCAGTTTTAGACTGCCCTCAGACCCACGATTACACCAGATTCCCCTACAAATGGATGATGAACAGCAACAGGTTTACAATCTGGTGCATTGATTGGGTGTCCCATTTCGGAACTCAGGTGGTGACACGTCTGGAGCCGGTGGAACAATGGTTCTGGGTTCGGGACGGTATATTTGGTGCGTGGGAGTACCCCTCCTCACGACAATTTCATTCTTTTTTCATGGCGACCCGGGGAAATGATCCAGAGCCCCCATTTTGTGGGTGCGTTTGTGGGTGCTTTTACCCACCAAAACACACCCTGTTTCAAATTCGCACCAAAATCGCCGAAAAAGCAAAAACCCGCATATTTCCTAGGAAATACGCGGGTTTTTATGGTTTAAAATGGTCGGGCCGAGGAGATTTGAACTCCTGACCTTTTGCACCCCAAGCAAACGCGCTACCAGTCTGCGCTACGGCCCGATATAAAAAAACAGTGGGGCAAGCTATCAACTACCCTTTTGACCGTCAAGGAACGAATCAAACAACTTTTCCCAATGGGCATCATCAACCCCGTCGTCTTCAATCACCGCCTTCTCACGGAGTTGATCCACAAACTGGGACAGGGCTTTCCCCTTCCGCTCATGATGCAACAGGTCACGAATACTCCCTCTCGCCTCCTCAAAAGTCAGGGGCTCGCCCAATTCCTTGTCCTGTAACTCGAGAATATGAAAACCCAGAGAAGTCTCGACCACATCGCTGATTTCCCCAATCTCCATATCCTCAAAGATCGCCTGGTCGAATTCCGGAACCGTGGTGCCGCGGGCCAGCCAGCCCAAACTGCCGCCCGTGTCTTTCCCGCTCGGGCACTCCGAGAAAGAGGAGGCCAGATCGGCAAAAGCCTCTCCCTCAAGAATTTTCTGTTTCAGGCCCATCAATTTCGACCGGGTCGTCGCGCGATCTGCTTCACTTCCGGAATCGGGACGGATCAGGATATGCCGCACCTGTGCCTGATCCGACGCCACATACCGCTCGGTGTGATCTTCGAAATACTTGCGCAATTCGGCCTCCTCACATTCGGGCACGCCCGACGTCACCCGCGCCACGAGGGCATCCAATTGCTTGCCCACCCGGATACTGGCCTGAAATTGTTCAAGGGACAGTCCCTGCCTCACCAGGAGTTCCTTCAACTTGTCCACCCCGCCAGCCTTGGCAGCCATGCCTGCCATGGCTGCATCCACGTCGGCATCCGGTATCTGAATATTCCGCCGTTTGACCTCCTCAATGAGCAACTGCGTGCCCACGGCGTGTTCACGCGCCCGTTGAAGCAATTCCCCGGTATGCCGCCCGAGTTCCTCACGGGGCATGTGCTGGCTGTAAAAGTCCATCAACCGTTTCAATTCGGCCAATACGGCCTTTTCAGAAATAATTTGTCCATTCACTTTTATTTTCATGACATACCTCTCTCTAGAACCGGGGTGCCACCGACACCGCCGGATGAACATAAATCGGGGATAACGACTCCCCTTTCGCCCCTGCCTGGACCATTTGCGCAGCCACCCCAGCCACCATGGTCGCCCGAGGAATACGGGCCTCCTGAATCAACGTCACTCCTGCGGGACAAGCGGTAGTCAAGGATTCCCTGAGGCGCTCCCAATCAGGAGTCACCCAAACGGTCCCGGGGCTTTCCAGTGATTGCGGCAGTTGATTCGCTACCGCCACAATCCAATCGCCGAGGCGGGCAACCTGACCCTGATCCCATCCAAAGCATCCCGCCCAGAGTTCCTGGCGTCGGGCATCGCCCAATACCGCCACCTGCTCGGCTCCGGTCTCCTTAAGAATGGACCAAGCCAACGCGCTGGCGCTAGAAACGGCGATCACCGGTTTGTTATCGGGAATCGCCAACCCTCGGATCCCGGCAACGGCCATACGAAGCCCCGAGAAAGCGCCTGGGCCGACGCCCACGGCAAAACAGTCGATCTCCGCCCAATCCCAAGTGCCGGCGGAGGCCAGGGCATGAATGTCCGGAAATATCGGGCGAAGTTGACGCCCCTCGGCCACCCAGTCTTTTTCACAAATCAAGATATCCCCGTCCAAAATGGCAAGGGATCCGATATGTGTTGAAAGTTCCAGAGCAAATATTTTCATTTTGATTTTACTTGATTCCCCTGCCCCGGGTGTGGATGATTCGCCCCTGCAAACGACATGGCGAATGTAGCTCAGTTGGTTAGAGCGTCAGATTGTGATTCTGAATGTCGCGGGTTCGAGCCCCGTCATTCGCCCCACTCCCCATTCTTAATTGAGCTATTCTGTCCAGAATTTTCTTTCATTTTCGACCACCGCCCGCGTTGCTTCATAAGCGGGGAAGTTTTCAATTAATTTAAGCTCACAGGTGGCTTTGTCCAATTCCCCGTATTTCGCATACAACTCTGCCAGCGTTTCATGATTATAGGGCTCCCAGTATTGCCAGTGGGTATGCGATTCCCAATAGGCTATTGCCTCGGCCGGGGATCGTTCCCATAAAAACCGGGTTTTCAACCGGCGCAACTGGCTCTTGTACCCATTTTGCATCAGACCCCGCTCGCACCACAATTCAGCCTGACGCATCCGTTCCGCCTTCAGGTCACCCCCTACCTCATCGGCTTTATAATAAGCCCATTCCGCCGCGAAAGTGCTCAGGTAATAGTTCCAGCGATAGAGGACAAAGGCTCGTCGGCAGCATTCAAGGACCTGCTCCACGTCCCTGGTCGGGGGCCCGCACTGGGCTTTACGAGACCAATGTGCCGCCCACGTGGCCCGCACCGCATGAAAAAGGCCTGCACAAGAGAGTGCCAGCATCAGCACGCCTATCGTCGCCAAAAACCATTGATTCACACGTATACGATCGTAAATCTTCATAGTTTTCCAAAAAAGAAAGCCCCATCCATCATGGTGGGGCTTTCAGGCAACCGGCATTATATCACTTCAACCACGTTGTCCGACTGGAGTCGGCGAAGGCTTCGTGGTGCTGGTGGTTGTCGAAGGGATTGTGACCCCGATGATGTCCAGCCCATGATGCGGTTTCATGATCTCTTTGATAGTCCGCTCCACTTGAAGCGCTTTTGCCGCCAATGCTTCGGCATCCGCCGCCGCCTTTTGAGCCACCTTAGGATCGGGCGAGCCCGCCTGGGTAACATCCATCTTGGCTTTCTCCGCGATCATTTTCAAGCGTTCGACCTGTTTGGCCAATTCTCTTGCCATGCGCTCTTTTTCCTTTGCGATACGAGTCGCCTTTTCAAGCGCCTCTTTAGCCGCATTGATTTTGGTCTTGTCTCCTGTAGCAATGGCAATTTTCAAATCCTCTTTTGCTTTCGCCTCATCCGCCGCCGCCAAAACGACTTCCTGCTGAACCTTAGCCAGAAGGTCTTTAGCTTGCTGATAGATCGCCTCGGCGTTCGCTGCTGCCTTGGTCGCGCGTTCGAGCGGTGTCGGCGCAGGCACCCCTGCCGCCATCCCAAGGATCGGAACCAAAGCCATTCCCACCACTAACATACCTGCCAATAACTTTTTCATTCTTAAGCCTCCGTTTTAACCCAATTTTCCGCCACCTGTTAAAATTTGTCTAATTATCCACCACACCCCCGACACAGTCAAGCCTTTCAGAATCCCTCAAAATCACCATTTGGAGCGAGGGACTTCCACAACATCGCCGGGGATAATTACAATATCCTTCCGTTTCCCCTCACGGATGTCATCCAGGGTGATTTCCACCCGTTCATTATTCCGCAGTAGAAATACTCTGCTTTTGTCAGCAAACTCTGTGTAACGCCCGGCACGTGACAAAGCCTGCAGTAACGTCTGGTCACGCCCCAACGGATAGGGACCAGGACGAATCACCTCGCCGGATACGGTGTATTCTCCCTCGGGTGGCACAATGATGACTGTTACATTCTTGTAGATCTGCTGATCAATAAAAGCCTTCTCGATCAGCCGCTGCGCCGTGCCCGAAGATTTTCCCGCCACCAAAACGGGCCCAATAAGGGGAATATTGATGCGCCCCTCCTCATCCACGACATGCGGGCAGCTAAACGGCTCAGGAGGGGCATAGATGGTCACTTGAATACGGTCCCCCTTGCGTAACACGCGTTCGGCCTGATCAAATACTACAGATGGGACCACATTAGTAATCGCCCGTGGGGTGACCGGCGCCACCGGTTCATCCGTCTTCTTATAATCAACCACTCGCTGAGGCGGCGGAGTAATGGTCCGCTGCAACACCGGGCGATAGGGAACAACCCCCTTCACTGGCGTGGGCATCGAAATACAACCCGTGATCGTCATCACGACGAGTGTACCGCCGATCACTCCCATGGTCTTTTGCAAATTTCCCATCACGTGTTCGTCACCTGATTCCCTTTCGGCTTGGCAGATGTCGAAGACAGGGCTTTGTCCAACTTTTCCTGGCGCCGGTCGCGCGGCGTTCCGTAAGAGTAATTGTAGTAGGCATTATGATAATAATAGTAATCACGGGTCACGTTGAGGTTATTGAGCACCACGCCCAAGAGATTTCCGCCGGCATTATCCACCATGGCTTTGGCCCGCAGGGACACGGCGCGGGGATAGGTGCGATGCTGAATCACCAGCAACACCCCGTCGACCTCACTGCAAAGGATCGCCGCATCGCTCACGCCCATAATCGGGGGGGAGTCGAAAAAGACATAATCGTAGCGGGTCTTCAGAAAATCGATCAGGGCGCGTAACCGCTGGGCGCTTAAGATACCGTGTGCCGCTGACGGCAGTTTTCCACTCGGCATGAAATCCACGGCGCCGACCGCATTGGCAACAATCACGTCATCCACGGCGAGCTTGTCCATGAGCACATCGGCAAGGCCGGTCTTATTCGAAACCTTAAACATTTTGTGCTGGGTTGGCCGACGCATATCCGAGTCGATCACGATCACTTTTTTCCCGGCTTGCGAGCAGATATACGCCAGATTGAAAAGGGTCAGCGATTTTCCTTCCCCTGCGCCCCCGCTCGTCACGCAAATGGTATTCCCGCCGCCCAGTTTTTTGGAAAGCTCCAGATTCATTCTCAACACCCGATACGCCTCGGCATGCGGACTTTCGGCACCTTCCTCGGACAAAGGCCGGACTTTCTGCGGAATAATTCCAATAATGGTGGTTCCGATAAACTTCTCGATGTCGTCCACGGTCTTGACCGACGTATCAACATATTCGATAAAAAACACCAGCCCGATGCCACTAACAAGACCCATAACAATGCTCAGGATCACATTCAGCACCATCTTCGGGCTCACCGGCTCGTTTTCAGCGGGGATTTCGGCAGGATCCACGACTTCAACCGGTGTCCGCGGCAATTCGACTCCAATGCTCTCCTGAACCAGACGGGTTTCCAGAGTGTCTCGCATCTGGCGTTGCCGTTGAACTTCGCTCTCCTGTTTTGCAAAGGGAAGATATTGCTCACTATGGGCGCTGATGTCATTTTTCTTAGCTTCGACCAGATCCTGATCTGCGGCCTCGAACGAACGCTTTGCGATCTCGAAGCTGGTCTGCAATCCAAGAACCTGCCCCTTGAGGGTCTCTTCAATTTTTCGCTTCAAGTCACTGACCACCGAAGCCGCCCCGACGACATCCGGATGGCGTTCCCCAAACATCTCCTGCTTGCGTTTGAGATTCGTTTCTGCCTCGGTCAATTGCTGACGCAAAGTCGTCAATGTGGGATCCTGAATGACATAGGCTGACGAATACAGCAGATCCGAGCCCTTGAGATTCTCGATCTGTTTCAACCTGGTTTCGTGATCCAGTAGCTCCTTACGGGCCAAAATCCGGTTCAATTCCAGACGTTCCAACTTGGCATTCTCCAAACTGGCAACTGAGCTCCCGCTCTGATTCGGTGAGAACACATTGATTTTCAGATCTTTTCGGATTTCCTCAAGCCGGCCTTCCGCAATCTCAACCTTGCGCTGCTGGGCTTTCGAGGCTTCACTCAAGGCGGCGACACCTTGCTCAGCCACTTCCCGCGTCTGTTTCATGCGGTAATCGCGGTAGACGGAAGCGATTTCATTGGCAATCCGGGCGACATCCCGCCGTGCCGCATCCTTGGTAGACCGGCGACTGCTTCTAAAAATCCGGACTTCAATCAGGTTCGTATCCCGATACTGCTGCACCTTCAGACCCTCCACCAGGATGCGATAGGTTTCAGCCAGAGACAGGGGGGCCCCATCATCCGAATAAATCCGCCCAAAATCCTCCTGCAGGCGACAGTTCCGGATCACGGCATACAGTATGGGCCGGGATTGGATGACCTCAAATTCCGTCCGCAGAAAATACATATCATAGACAGACATGATCTGCTGCTGCTGGGACGCGGTATAAAAAGGGGTTACACTCGGAGTGTCCTGCCGCACCTTGATGCGAGTAGACGCCATATAGGTTTTCGGCAGGGTCAGCGTGATGACAATCCCTGCCGTGACGACAATCAGAAAAACCGCAATGACGACTTCAATACGGGATTTGATCATCCGCCAATAGTCCATGAAATGAGCGGATTCCTGATTATTTTCAGCCATCTTCTATATCTCTCCGAAAAAACTGGTGAGGCTCATCGAGCCTCACCAGTAAAACCTCGCCAGGGTCCCCGCGAACTCTATCGTGACGCGGGGATGGACAAACCTTATAACTGAGCCTTGACGGCGAAATCAACAAGGTTGCGAGTGAATGACTCGCGAACATCTGAATCCCAGTTCTCAACAGAATAGCCGCCATTGATGGACCAGATGCGGTTGACGCGGTAATCTGCTCTCACTCCCACCATAACCATGGTATCATCCCCGCCCTTATTGGCGCCCTCCGCCTTATAATGGCCATTGCCAAACTGCCCGTTCAAACTGACGGTCAGACGCTTGCTGAGTACATCGTGGTCAACCCCGGCATTGATGGCTGTCAAGGTCTGAATGGAGTAAGGGCGGACATAGGGCGCATACAATCCATAGCTCCCCCCCACGCGGAAACGGGTTTCCGAGGCGGCTCGCATGGTCAACTCCGCGGAAGCGTTGGGAGTATCAATCGCCTTATAAGCACTATTTTCATACTCACCGTGCTGATAACCGCCCATGACTTTACCAATCAGGTCAGGCGTAAACGTTTTTTCAACCCCCGCGCCAGCCGCCAAAACCGTTGAACCCCGGTTCGCATCCACCGCTTTGTTTTTAAATTTGGAGGCACCCACTGAGCCGATGAGTTTATAGCCGGACCCCATTTTGTACTTCAGGTCGGCATTGCTTTCGAAAATATCCTCATCCTCTGTCTGGGCTACCGTAGAGTCAGAGTAGCGCTTGAGCGAGTAATTCCCACCCACACTGCCCGTCAATTTTTCCGTCATCTCACAATCCACATTAGCATGGGCATTGTTCCAGATATGGTTATTGCTATAACGCACATTCCCGCCCCCATTATTGACTTCCGGGTCATCATTATAGGTGATTGCATCGCCGAGGCTAAGCAACAAGCGAGGCGTCATTTGATGAGACAATTCTGCGGCCGCCGTCCCGAAAATTTCCGCATCATTCTGGGCGGCGCCCTGACTGGCATCACGAGGATTGCTATGCCATTTCACCATAGGAAGAACCGCCAGATCGAGCACGGTCCGGTCACCATCACGGAACCGGTAATCCGCCCGCGGCTCGATGAAGAGATCCAAGTTGGATTCCTTGTTGTTTTTCACGCCATCCCGATTGTCGGAAAACTCTCCGCCGAACCGGGCTGATAACAACCACGGCCCATCGGTAGGAGCCCCAAGATCCTGTTCCTGTGCAATTCCATTGGTTCCCGCCATGAGCGGCACCAGCATCACACCCCAAAACAACATTGTCCACGACTTCATAGATTTGCCTCCCACTTGCATGATAAAAATCAACTCTTAACCAATATTTTTTAAAACTTGCCGATAAAGGCATGAAAAGTCAAATCAAAACTAAGGTCAAAACCACATCCCGCCATAAAAGTTCGTGAGAGTTCGCGGTTTTTCTATTGTCAGCCATAATAACTTGTGACATATTTGACCGTTCGACGTTGTATTCTGCCTTTTTACAGGCATTGGGAGTCTGATTGTCATCGAGGAAAACTATGGTGAAGAGCAAAACATCCGCATCTAAACACGCGGCAAAAGCAGTGACGAAGGCGAAAAAGCCGGGCAAGCAAGATCTACGACTCGGCAAGAAATCCTCGGAGATCAGCCCTTCTTCGAAAAAAATCAAAGGTAAACCGAGTCCAGGGAACCCTGCGCCAGTTTCCCTGGAGGTGCTCCCTGCTCCGCGCATCGCCACCAAAAAGGGCAAACTCAAAGCCATCTCGATCCCGAAAATCACGGAGGGTTCGCCCAGCGGGGCATTACTCGAGGACACCCCTGAAATTGAGGCAAAAGCGGATACGGATGTAAGTGATGAAGCCGGAGCGGCGGCCTCGGGAAGTTTAAGTTGGGAAGAGCGAAGTCAACGGATCAAAGATCTCGTCAAGTTGGCCGAGGAACAAGGCTACCTGACCTTTGATGACGTCAATGAAATGATTCCCAATTCCGTGATCAACCCCGAGGAATTGGAAGGCTATCTCGAGCTGCTTCGCAGCATGGATATCGAGATCATCGAGGCCTCCGATGCCGAGAAATTCCGCAAGGAACCGGCGAAACAGACCACGTCCGTAGCCCGCGCCGAACGTCTGGATATTTTTGACGATCCGATCCGCATGTATCTGCACCAGATGGGTCAGGTACCCCTGCTCACCCGCGAGCAGGAAGTGGAAATCTGCAAACGGATTGAAAGCTCGGAAGTCACGGTACGGCAGCTCTTCGATGAATTAGGCATCGCCGCCGACATGTACCTGAACACGGCGGAACGACTCGAAACAGGCCGAGACCGTTTCGATCGCGTCATCGAGGATAAATTTGTCGACAGCCGGGACGCCTATCTCAAGGCCCTACCCCGTTTGAAGCGCGAGATTCTGAAAAATCGGGACAAACTCCTGGAAACCTCAACCATCTACCGGAAAAGCAAATCCACCGTGGCGCAGAAAGCCCACGCCAAAAAGGAATTGGAAAAAATCCGCAAACGCCTTTCCGAGCTTTTCGAGAGCCTGTATTTCAAGCAAAAAATCATCGAGACCCTTGCTGCCAAAGCAGAGAATGAATACAAGGAAGTCCTGGGGTGCCTGGCTCAGATTGACCTTCACTCCAAAGCCCGGAAATCGCCCAAACAGGCGGAGTCCCTGGCGGCAGAACAACGCAAATTGCGCAAACTTGAAGATATCCTGGGTCTTGATGCCGCTGAATTTGTGGCGAAATACAAGCAACTCAAAGACGCCATGCGCAAGGGAATGATCGCCCGCACCGAGATGGTGGAAGCCAACCTGCGCCTGGTGATCAGCATTGTCAAAAAGTATATGAACCGCGGGCTTTCCTTCCTGGACTTGATTCAGGAAGGCAATACGGGACTCATGAAGGCCGTTGAGAAATTTGAATACCGCCGCGGCTACAAGTTCAGCACTTATGCCACCTGGTGGATTCGTCAAGCCGCAACCCGCGCTATTGCGGATCAGGCACGGACCATCCGGATTCCCGTGCATATGATTGAGACCATCAACAAGTTGATGCGCGTCCAGAAGAAACTGGTACAGGAACTCGGGCGAGAGCCCACGCCGGAGGAAGTGGCTGAAGAGATGAGCCTGCCGGTTGACCGGGTTCGCGCGGTGTACAAGATGGCTCAACAACCGATTTCTCTCCAAAGCCCTGTGGGCGATGGGGATGACGCACATTTTGGTGATTTTATCGAGGACAAGGGCGCTGAAAATCCGTCCGAAATGACCGCTTACAGTTTGCTAAAGGATCGATTGAAAGACGTCCTTGGCACACTGACCGAGCGTGAACAGCAGGTATTGAACCTGCGATTCGGCCTGGCGGATGGATATTCGCGCACCCTCGAAGAGGTAGGTAAGCAGTTCAACGTCACTCGTGAACGAATCCGCCAGATTGAAGCAAAAGCCCTCCGGAAACTGCGCCATCCAACGCGCATCCGGAAGCTGGAAGGATTCATCGAGATGAAGTAACCGGTCCAGGACGTCGCACCTCTCGACGTAACCCCCCGGAACTTAAGAAACAGAAAGAGAAGCATGAAGGAATGTACTATGGGTTTGTGGTCGTGGATCAGTGTGTCTGCCACCGGGTTGGCAATCTTTTTAGCCGGCGTGCTCGCCGGAATGAGAGTCAATAGCCGGCGTAACGGGGGATCGAATGGCGGCGGGGGCGGGAATCGCCCCGTCAGATCCCCTGATCTGTATATCGGTAATCTCACTGAAGACATTGCCGGGGAAGAGCTGCAGAAGCAGTTCAGCAAATATGGGGATGTCCGCGAAGTCCGCATGGTTCCGCCTCGTAACGGCGAGACCAAGACCTTCGCCTTTATCACCATGAGCAGTGTCGAAGCGGCGCAAGCCGCCATGAATGGCATGAACGGCAAGGATATCGGCGGTCGTAAGATCGTCGTCAGCGAAGCCCGCTCTCGGGGCAGTAGTGGCCGTCGCGGCCCGCGTCGGTAATCCCGTCGCTATGGGGAGGCAGGCAGATTCCATGAATCATGCCTGCCTTTTTTTGTCTACAGCCGGCCTTTCAGCCGATCCTTCAACGCTGTTCTCCGGAAGGCAACATGGTTGTTGCGGATGGCCATATGCACGGCTTTTTTTGACCCGATCAGGCATACCAGCTTCCGTCCGCGCGTCATGGCGGTATAGAGAAGATTACGCTGAAGAAGTCTGAAATGCTGGGTCGTCATCAATAAAACCACGGCCGGGTATTCGCTGCCTTGGGATTTATGAACTGAACAAGCGTAGGCCAGATCGAGTTCGTCCAGATCCTCGGCCGCATAGACAACCCGTCGCCCGTCAAAATTCACAATCACCTCCTGGGCCTCCAGATCCACTCCATCGATCTGCCCGATATCGCCGTTAAACACATCCTTGTCATAGTTGTTGCGAATCTGAAGCACGCGATCCCCTTCCCGGTAGTCGCGTCCGTATCGCTTGATGGCATCCCCGCGGGGGTTCAATGTGTGTTGGAGAATCGTATTGAGGTTCTCGCTTCCCAGTTGGTTCCGCCGCATCGGCGTCAACACCTGGACTTCCGTCAGCGGGTCAAAATGGAACTTCCGGGGAATTCGCGAGGCAACCAGTTCCAGCATTTTCGCGATCACATCCTCGGGCGAATCGGATTCAATAAAAAAGAAGTCAGGGGTTTCCCGATGTTCCGGAAACTCAAACGACAGGCCACTATTGACTCGATGGGCATTGCGTACAATCCAGCTTTGTGCCTCCTGCCGGAAAATGGTTTCCAGAATGGTCACCGGAATGACTCCGGAATCAATTAAATCGCGCAAGACGTTCCCCGCCCCCACGCTCGGCAATTGATCGGCATCGCCCACCAGCACCAGCGTCGCCGTGGGAGGCAGCGCCCACAGGAAGGAATGCATCAACTGGATATCAATCATCGACACTTCATCCAGGATAAACACATCGCCTTCGAGTGGATTATCGGGGCCGTGTTCAAAACGATTGGTCCCGGGAGTATATTTCAGAAGACGATGAAGGGTTTTGGCGGGCATCCGGGTCGACTCCTCCATCCGTTTGGCGGCACGACCGGTGGGCGCAGCGAGACAGAGCTCCAGCTTACGGATATTGTAAATATCCACCAGCGCCCGGACAATGGTCGTTTTACCCACCCCAGGCCCTCCGGTAATGATGGAGACTTTCTGCGACAGAGCCATTTCAAGAGCACTGCGCTGGGCCTGCGCAAACCCAATACCCATCCGCCCTTCCGCCCAAGACACGGCCTTATCAAGCTGAATCGGGGGATGGGCAACACGGGTTCGCATCAACCGCTCCAGCACCGCCGCCACTCCGGTTTCGGCGTAATAGAGTGGGGATAGATAGACGTTCCCTCGCTCGTCCACAAGGGTTCTATCTGCCACGCCATGAAGAATGGCCTCTTTCAAAATTTCGCCCGGTATCTCCAGCATCTGTTCAGCGGCCGGAATGAGATCTTCCCGCGGCCAAAAACACTGGCCTTCCTCCGACATGGTCTGCAAAATGTACAGAATCCCGGCGCGTGCGCGGTCAAGAGAGTGCGGGGGAACACCGAGACTCAACGCGATCCGGTCGGCTGTTTTGAATCCGATGCCCCAGACTTCGTAGCAAAGACGATAGGGATTTTCCCGCACCACGGTAATGGCCTGATCCCCGTATTGCTTGTAGATCCGCATGGCACAGGCCGTTCCTACCTCATGGGATTGGAGGAACACCATGATATCGCGAAGTGCCTTCTGCTCACGCCAGGATTCCCTGATCATCTCTCGCCGACCCGGGCCGATTCCATCCACCTCCTGAAGACGCACAGATTCCTTGTCAATGATCTCAAGGGTACGCTGCCCGAACGCCTCCACCAGACGATCAGCCAAGCCGGCTCGAATCCCCTTGATCATACCGCTGGCCAAATAACGTTTGATCCCCTGGATGGTGACAGGAGCGCGGCATTCAATACGGCCTGCCTGAAACTGCCGGCCATGCTTCGGATGGAGCGTCCACCGGCCTTCCGCCTCGATTATTTCGCCTTCCACTGCCGTGGGAGCGCTCCCCACCACCATCACCTCGTCGTTTTCAGACTTACCGCTGGGAATCACGCCGCAAACACAATAACCGGTATCCTCGGAACAATAGAGCACCCGGTGTATGGTTCCTTTTAGGATTTCAGAAACCTCGGTGTCGGAGGGCGTAGCGGCACGATTCTTTGTAAAATCAATTTCGTCTTGCACAATATCTGAGGATGCTACTGACTCAGACGGTGTCCGTCAAACGGTGTCTGCCCCCGGTTTAGATCCACCGCAGGAACACTCTTCTGCTTCTCAAGAAAGAGCCATTGATTTCTTTGTTTCGGAGGGGTATAGATACCGCTACAGATGAAGCGACAACGATATTTCGAAAGCATGACGCCCGTTCTCATACTGGGGGTGGCGGCCCTGTTCAGCTTAACCAGCTGCAACTCGACGATCATCCACTCAACCCCCCCCTTACCCGATGACCTGCATGCGCCGGTCGTCGCCGTGACCTCCTTTGAAAACCGCGCCGGCTTTGAAGGGCAATGGAAACTGGGAGACGGCATGGCAGATCTCCTGGTGTCGGAACTCGTATTGTCCCGGAACTTCGTGGTAGTGGAACGGCAGCACTTTGAAAAAATCACCGGAGAGCTTGAGCGCCAGCAGAGCGCACTTTTCCGTCCGGAAGGTAAAACCACCATTGGTCGGATGAAAAACGCGCAATACCTGGTCCGCGGGGTTATCAATGATTTTTCACAAACCGGTGGCAGCGGGATGAGTTTCTCGTACCTGCGGAGTCTGTTCTTCCTCGGGCGGAGTTACACCGCCCGCGTTTCACTCACCCTGACCCTGGTCGATGTGGAGACGGGTCAAATATTGAGTTCCGTTCAAAGCACCGGACTGATCCGGACCCGGGAGGCCTTTGCCGAAGCTTCCTATAAGGGAGTCACCTTCGGGGGAGAGGTCTTTTTCGCAACCCCGCTGGGGCAAGCCACGGCCCGCGCGATCGAGGGCGGTGTGGATCAGGTTGTTAAAGACATGCCAAAGAATCCCTGGAGGCCGATGATCAGTTGTGTCCGGGACGGGGTCATTTTTATCAATGGGGGCAAAGACCGGGGGTTCCGAGAAGGTACAGAGTATATCGTGCGCGGCCCTGCCGAACCGGTGACGGATCCCGCCACCGGCGATGTGCTCACCTTTGTACCCGGACCGCGGGTTGGCCTGCTTCGCATCAGTCAAGTGGATGAAAAAGTTTGCTTTGCAAAAGTCATGCAGGGTCAGGGCTTCAACCGGGGTCAATGGTTAGGCAAAGCCACTCCCGCCAGCCGCGGGCCTTGAAACCTTTCCTCCACTCACGACGGCCATGAATTTACATCTGACATGCAATCATTGTGGTGTGGAGATCAGGACCAACACCTTTCATCCGGCCCCGGAGCTCACCTGTCCAATCTGCGGCACGATCAATCAAACGCCACCCCAACGCCTTGAACGGGGGGCGATTCTAGCGGGGTATAGGATCCTTCGCCGGATTGAAGCGGACCGGGCCTCGGAAATCTACCTGGCCCGGGCGATTAACCAGAGACTGCTCATCCATTTACAGACCTTCAAATCGGTGTTGTTTGAAAATGGGGCTATGGCAGACTATTATCTGGCGGGCATGAAACAATGGATGCAGGTGCGCCAGCCCAATATCATCAAAGTGGTGGAAGCAGGACGGAGCAGCACAGGGATCTTTTTTGCCGCGAGTGTCCCCGCCAAGGGGATCACCCTTGAAGATCGCCTTTGGAAAGGGGGAGCGGTGGAACTCAAGCCCGCCATACACCTGGCCATTTCCATCAGCCAGATTTTGGAATGGTTGTGGAAGGAACATGGCCTGATTTATGGCCAGCTCAACCCGCGGAACATCATTTTGACGCCCGACAAAAATATTCTCCTCTCACATATGGCTCTCGCCCCCGTTCTCAAAACACGGCCTCCGGGCTTGTTCATTGGAGAATTCGCGACGAGCACACCGGGATTTACCTGTCCGGAGCAATTTAGTTCACTGGACACGCTGGACTTCAGGGGAGATATGTATTCTCTCGGCGCTACACTCTACCACATGCTCACCGGAAAGCCCCCCTTTGCCTGCCTTAATGCCGGCGAAGTCATCACCCAGCATCGCGCTCCTTCCCTGGCGGATCCCCGGATGCTCCGTCCGGATCTCCCGGACGAATTTGTGTGGCTTCTTGAAATATTGCTGGCTCATGACCCCAAAGACAGATTTGACAGTTGGGAATCCCTGATCAAGATCCTCGCCTCGCTTGATTACTATAAGGGCGTACTGCAACAACCCGCCCTGAAGAGCCATTCAGTTTTGATCCGGCTTCCTCCGTCAGACCTCGCCAAGTTACCCCGGCGGCCCAATCCCAAGCAGATCCACCCGCTTTATCCCGGCCCATCAACGGCTGGGAAACGTGATTCTTTCGGAATTCTTATAAGTGTCGCACTGATCCTCAGTGCGTTGCTAATCATTCTCTTTGTCGTCACCGCCCAACAGACGGATATCCCTCCACCAAAAAGAGAAACTCAGATAAAACTGCCTTCTGCCAGGGTTCCACTCAATCTCGCACCCTTGCCCTCGGACACAAGAGCAGTGCCAGACACGCCCCCACCTTTTCGAGAATCTTCACAATTCATGTCGCTGCTGGTTGAAACCAGGAAATTCGCCAGACAAAATCCCCTGCAATATGAGGAGATTCTAAAACGCTATCAAATGTTGATTGCCATGGCAGAGACAAATGCACCCCGCTGGGTTACCGGCTTGCAGGAACAGGTCCACGCCATTGATCTGGCCATGGCGGGACCCTTAGATGACGCCGAACAGGCCATTCGGCTCCGCGTCAGGCAATTTGAAGACGAGGGCCAATACCAGGCCGGAATCGATTGGCTTGAACACTATTCAGGGCCGTTTCTCGGAAAAACGAAACCTCTTCGCCAAGCCATGACGAATCTCCTGAAGGCACAAGCCAGCACCTCAAAAAGCCCCTGAAATTAAGATCAGCCCTGAGGGATCCCACTCATTTCCTTAACAATCTTCTTGTGCTCGCCAGAGGCGGGATCCGGGAATTTTTTCAGGGCGTTCGAATAATATTGCCTGGCCTCGGTATACGCTTTACCCGCCTCCGCCGGACTTCCGGCCTTACCCCAGAGATCGCCAATACGCCGTGCATTCAATCCGAGGATCATATCGGTGGAAACTTGAATCTGTTCAATCGGGTCATAGGTATCGGCATCATCTTTCTGAACAATGTCCATGAACTTGCGGAAATATCCGATGGCCTCACGGTAATCGCCTTTTTTAAGAGCGATATGGGCATTCACCTTATTAAGCATCATGGCCTTCTTTGTCGGATCGGATGGAATGAGTCCGCGCTCAATAATCTTGACCGATCCCTCGTAATCCTGCCGGAAGTAACTGATATCCAAAAGGATACCATCCAACTGCCGCAGACACATTTCCGCCTTTGTATCCCCCCGGAGCGTTTCGCACAACTGATTCAAGGCATCAAAAGAGTCCTTAGTCCCTGCCGGAATCAGGCCGGTATAGTTCATGGAAATCAAATTCACGATCATATCAACGGGAATTTTTTTCGTCTGGAGTTTCACCAGTCGGCGGATCAGTTCCACCGGGTTTCCCCGCTTCCCCTGGGACGTGATCCATCCCACAGCCGCAGCTTCCCTGAGTTGAGGACGAGCGGGATCATCTACCAGCCCGAATTCAAAAAGAGAATCGGCGGCTGCAAATTCATTGGCGGAAACTTCGGCCTCCCCCACCACGCGCAAATTGCGGGCGGCGCCACTGTCCTGAAGCCCCTTCATCTCTCCACGGATATAGGCGTCAGCCGCATGCCTGCTTCCCTTTGCCAGCAACAAATCAACCGAAAATCCCACTTTGGCATCTTGTTTACCCGGAGAGGCCGCCACGGTCTTGTCCATCACGTTCAGAAGGCTTTCGGCACGATCCCATTCACGGTCTCTAATGGCCGCAACGAAATGTGTGTTGACCAAACCGATGGCCGCTGATTCCGACAGTTTAGGCAGATAAGTCCCTATCACCCGGGCCATCTCACCCGTCCGCCCCATGGCAGACAAGGCCATGACATGTCTATTTGCCGTTTCGGTTAACGCCGCATCCCCCAACTTATAGGCGCACAGACAGACACACCAATCGATCAACTTCTGGTATTCCCCTTTGGCAAACAGGGCATTTTCGATAATACCAGCGACTTGAGGGGCAACTTCTGGAGACGTGTCGACCCCATGCAAAAACCGCTTTTGAGCCGCCTCTATCCGGTCCGCATTGACTTCCATCTGCAACATGCAGCCCAGTAGCAAGGGACGTGCGTCTTTGTAATTCCTGCTGGTATAAAATGGTTCCAACCTGGCGAGCGCCTGATCCACTTTACCCTCAAGGGCCATCTGCCGAGACTCTGCCGCGAGTTGATTAATATCCACACCGGCCCTGGGTCCACACGACGAGACCGCCAACAACAACATCATCATCGCCAATCCACTAAGCAGGCGCTTTGCCATAATCTGACTCCTTTTTATTCGCTCATGCCATTAGTCTTGAGGAATTTGTATAATATAAGAATGCACTCATCAGTCAAGCTGGGTTGACAGCGCATTGTTCCACCTGTGGCTCTCACGTTGACTTAAGGGCTTCTGTTTCTTATTCTATGTGGCCTATGACGACCGCATTACCGACCAGTTTAACGGGGTTGCTGAAGCGTACCGGACTCCTATCTGAAACGCAGATCACCAGTCTGCTCCAGCATGCCCAGCAAAACGATCTTTCCATCACCCGTGCAGCCGTCGCCCAGGGGTTTACCACCGAGGATGCGTTTCTTGAATCCCTCGCCTCCGTCCTCCACATCCCCTTCTTGCGGCTGGGCACCATATCCATCGAAACGGCCATCCTGGAAAAACTGCCCACCCGTATTGTTTTTCAATATAACGTCATTCCCTATGCCATTGAAAACGGGGCCCTGATGGTGGCCACCAACGACCCGTTTGACAGCGGACTCGTCGATGCCCTACGCCTGGCTTCCGGCATGAGGGTGAAGCTGGCCCTGGGCATGGTCAACGACATTGCCAACGCCACGAAAAAATTCTACGGCGTCGGCGCCGACACGATGGAAAAGCTGATGCAGGATGACCATCGCATCGAAGTCGCACCTGACGAAGCCCTCATGAAAACCGATCTGGGCGAACTGGATCAGGAAGCCTCGATTGTCCGCTTCGTGAACCAGATTATTTGGGAAGCGTATCAGGAGCGCGCCACGGATATCCACATGGAGCCGATGGAAACCCAACTTCGCATCCGTTATCGGGTTGACGGGGTCTTGCATCAGACGCCGCTTCCTGCCCAGCTCTCCCGCTTTCAAGCCGCCATTATCTCGCGTATCAAGGTTATGGCCAACATGGATATTGCCGAGAAACGCTTGCCTCAGGACGGGCGTATCGGCATGCGCATTCAGGGCGAAGACATTGACATCCGTGTTTCAACCCTCCCTACCGCCTATGGAGAAAGCGTCAGCCTGCGTTTGCTCATGCGGGGCAAGGAATTCATCGGCCTACGACAATTGGGACTTCGCGAGCGGGATGAAAAGATCATCCGCAAAATCATCGAGAAACCCAATGGCATCATTCTCGTCACCGGGCCTACCGGCTCGGGAAAATCCACCTCCCTGTATGCCTATCTTCACGAAATCAACACCATCGACCAGCGCATCATCACGGTGGAAGACCCGATCGAATATGAAATGGCCGGCATCAACCAGTGCAATGTCAAATCGGAAATAGGCCTGACTTTTGCCAATGCCTTGCGCTCCATCCTGCGTCAGGACCCCGACATCATCATGATCGGTGAAATCCGTGACTTTGAAACCGCTGAAATCGCCATCCGGGCCTCCCTGACGGGGCATTTGGTGTTCAGCACTCTTCACACCAATGATGCCGGCGGCGCGGTGACGCGTCTCCTCGACATGGGAGTGGAGCCCTTTCTTGTGGCCTCATCGCTTGAAGCCGTCGTCGCCCAACGCCTGGTGCGCAGGCTATGTCCGGCCTGTAAACGCCTGGTTACCAATCCGGACATGACGCTTTTGCTGAGTCTCGGGTTTCCTGTCGATAAAATCGCTACGTCCACTATGCACGAACCGGTCGGTTGTGAAAAATGCCGTATGACCGGATTCCGCGGACGCACCGGCCTTTATGAATTGCTGGCCATATCAGAGGCGATCGAACATCTGATCCTGCAGCGCTCCTCCTCCAACGCCATCAAACAAAAGGCGGTTGAGGAAGGCATGCAAACCTTGCGCGACGACGGCTGGATCAAGGTGCTTGAAGGCATTACGACCGTGGAAGAAGTAATCCGGGTGTCGGAGGATGCAGATTGATATTCAACTACATAGCCAAAGACAAAGCCGGACAACGCATGGAAGGGTCCATTGAGGCCAATGACCGCCTGACGGCACTGCGCCAGGTGGAAAAAAAAGGACTCATCCCGGTCTCGATCACATCCGGCGGAAGCGTTGCAAACAAGCCCAAAGAATCCAAGGGATCAGCGCCCGCTTCCAAGTTAAGTTTCAGCTTCAATAAGACCCCACGGATGAAGCCCCGGGACATCCTGATCTTTTCCACCGAACTCAGCGACTTGCTCGCCTCGGGCATGAACCTGGGCCAAGCCCTGTCAACGCTGGCCAACCGGAAAACCGGATCGACCTCGGATGATATCATCCGGGACCTCCGGGATCAGATCATCCAAGGCACGACGCTCTCGGACTCCATGGCCAAGCATCCCAAATCGTTCCCATCCCTCTATGTAAGCATGGTCAAAGTCGGCGAAGCCAGTGGCGCGCTCTCGGAAATCATGCTACGGCTTGTCGAACATTACGAAAGAGTGCAGGATTTGAAGGAAAAAGTCGTCATGGCTTTAGTTTACCCCGCCATCGTATTGGTGATGGGCTTTGCCACCATGGTCTTCTCCATGGTCTTTGTGATTCCGAAATTTTCCGCCATATTTCTTGAAATGGGCAGCACATTACCTCTACCCACCCGGATGCTGATATCTCTGAGCCAGGGAATGCTCAAATATGGCTGGCTGGCACTGGGTCTGGCCTTTCTAGGCGGTTTCCTGCTGAATCGCTACTTGAATACCATTGAGGGAAAACAACGGTGGCATCGCATGCAATTGAAAGCCCCTTTCATTAAAGGCATCGTCGCTTCAAGCACCTATGCTAATTTTGCCCGAACCCTGAGCACCCTTCTGAGTAACGGTGTTCCTGCATTGCAGGCTTTGACGATCGTCGAAAAAACGGTTGATAACGTCGTCATCGCCGCAGAAATCCGAAATGCCCGCGACCGGGTTACAGACGGCACAACCATTTCCGGCCCCCTGGCGGCGGGAAAGGTCTTCCCTCCCCTGATGACCGATATGCTGGCGATTGGCGAACAGACGGGGGATATGGCCAGCGCGTTGAAACATATTGCCCATCGCTACGAAAATGAATTGAACCGGAATGTGAAATTGTTCACCACAGCACTGGAACCCATCTTGATCGTGGTGGTGGCCCTGCTGGTCGGCTTCATCGCAGTAAGTATTGTCATGGCGGTGTTTAACATCACGAGTGGATTAGGTGTGTAAAAGGAGAAAAACATGAATATGAATAAGTTCGCCTCAGTCCTGTTGTTGAAATCTGGAAAGCATGATTCTCGCGCTGGTTTTACGCTGGTGGAAATCCTGCTCGTAGTTGCCATTCTGGGCATCCTGGCGGGCGTGGCCGTGGTCAGCCTCAAGGGGCGCACACAGGCCGCCAACATCACGGCCGCACGTACCAGTATCCAGGCCATCTCCACGGCCATTGATACTTATGAGGTCGACAATGGCGTCCTTCCGCCAAGTCTGCAAAGCTTATTGACCAAAGGAGGCGAGCTCAACTGGAACGGCCCGTATCTGAAAGATGGCCGCATGCCCAAGACGCCCTGGGGCGAAGATTTCGTTTATGCAGTCAAGGGGGATGTGTATGAACTCAAGGCGCGTAAGCCCGATGGCGAGTTCCTCACAAATTAATTGAACATCACCTTTTCCATGCGCTGGCTTCCCCATTCACGTCGCCATGGTTTCACTCTTGTTGAAATCCTGATGGTGCTTGCGATCATGGGCATCATGACGATTGTGACGATGCCGTCGCTCGTCAAGTCTATTCGCGGGAACCGACTGCGGGTGGGCTCACGAACCATCGTCATGGCCGCTAATTATGCCCGCACCAGCGCCATTCTCCGGAATCAGGAAATGAAACTGACGCTCAATGCGGGCAATAATCAGGTCAGCGTTGACCCGCTCCGGTCCGCCCCCCCCGCGCTTCCAGGCGATCAGGTATTCCAGGCGGAAGCCTCTGCCGTGACGACCAACGCCGCCACCGAAGCCGAAGCCGATTCCCAGGCCAACGCGGCCCCCTTTACCAGTATCACCCGCACCTTGGATGCGGTTAAGATTGAATCGTTTTCGGTCGAAGGAAAGAAGGGGGGGGTGAAAGACGAGTCAGGAACGGTCGTCTATCAGTCCAACGGTCGCTGTACGCCATTCGAGGCCACGGTCGTGGATGAATTTGGCAGCAGAATGATCATCACGGTGGATGGCATCGGCTCAATCAAGGTCGTCCAAAAAGGAGAGTGAAGGATGAACCGACACTCAAAAGCTGGCATGACGCTCGTCGAGATTCTGATGGCACTCGCCATTCTGGCGATTTCGGCCGGAGTGCTGATGACCGCTACCTCGCGCTGCCTTGCGGTCATCACAACGGCAAAAAATTATTATGAGGCTCGGCGCATCCTGGAAACGGGCGAACTTGATTACCCGTTGCTGGTAGTTCAGAAGAAGGGTCAAAAGGAGCTTACCGCTCTCAACCTCAACGTGGGCCCCATCGAATTCCCCAGGAATTTCACCTATCAGCGCACCTCGGAACGGGACGAGGACAAGAAAGACCTGATGATTGTGAAAAGCCGGGTCTCCTGGTCTGCCAAGGGGAAATCGGCTTTCGAGGAAGTGACCAGCTATCTTTATTACACCAATGACGTGACGGGCCTTTGAGACAATGAATCCAGAATCCAGAATTCAGAATCCAGTAGCGGCAGTTCACGCCTCACGTCCCTCGTCTCACGCCTCACCATCGCACGCCTTCACCCTGATCGAACTCCTGGTGGCTTTGGCCATCATGACATTGGTGTGCGGATCGGCTTTCATGCTCTTGTCTTCCGTCAGCAAAGCCTGGCAGCGGGGTACAGCATTGAGCAAGGATCTGCACGCCGGTGACTTTGTCATCGAACAACTGGTGAGCGCCCTCCGTTCGGCCCGCTACCGCGACGGCAATGACGGGCTGCTCCTCAAGAAAAGCGGAAGCGGGAATTCCGCCTCCGACAGCATTACCTGGGTCAAGGAAGGCTCCGATCTGGTGGGCCTCAATTCCTATATGGCCAAGACGTTCCACCACATCCGTTTTTTTATCGGACAAGACAAAAGCGGCCATCGCGGCGCCGCCTATACCGCCTGGGGCGACGAATATCTCCAACCGGACGATTTTGACTCGGACCGACTGGAACCGGAAGTGCTCTCCGACCGGATTACAGGACTGGGCATCCGCGTCGCTACGAATGACTTTGAAACCGAAAAGATTCAATGGCTGGACGAGTGGGAAGGCAAGTGCAGCATAGGTGGTGACCTCACCAATCATCTTCCCCGCTTTGTTGAGATCACACTTTATATGCAACCGCTGGAAGAAGGAGATCCACCCATCGAAATGCGTCGACTGGTAGATATTCCCATCGCCAAAGAGGGAATACGATGAAACGCGGGTCCGCATTAATTATTGTCCTTTGGGTGATCGCCCTCCTTTCCGTATTGATCGGAGGCTTCGCCTTTGACATGCATGTTGAATCCAAAATCGTGTCCTATCTCCGTAAAAGGCTGAAAGCCGAATATCTGGCCAAGGCCGGCTTGGAATACGCCCAAGTCCTTTTCATTCACAGTCAGGAGGTCAAGGGCAAAGGGGACACCGACGAATTAAAGAGCAAATATTGGTACGATGCCGCCAAAAAATTGCATCAGGGATTGGCCGTCCACTTGACGGAAAAACTTGGCGAAGGCACCTTTGTTCTGGATATCATCCCTGAACAAGCCCTTAGGAATATCAATGCCCTAAACGAGCCGGATTGGGAATCCGTCTTTACGGTTGGCGGGATACCGATTGATAAATGGAACGAGTTGATCGACTGCCTAAATGATTGGAGAGATCCCGACGATGAACCTAGTGCGGATGGTGCGGAAACTGATGACTACTATGCCAAACTAGATCCTCCATATAAGGCGAGGGGGCATGGGGGAAGTAGCGCAAAAACCTCCAAGGGCACAACCTCCAACAACTGGGCAAATCTGGATACAGTGGATGAACTCCTCCTCATCAAAGGTTGGAGTTACGCCATTCTCCATGGTGGTTTTATTGACGAAGGGGATACCAACTCCATTTACATAACAGGAATTGTCGACCTGCTCACCACCAGCCCAGAAGCCGGTGACAAGGTTAACATTAATGCAGCTGAACTGCGGGTATTGATGACTCTCCCAGGCCTTTCCCGCGACAGCACTGATACCGCGCTGGCTACTGCCATTATTGCCGAACGGACAAAGGGTGGCAAAAATAGTTCGACAGGAAGCGACAAAATAGATGAAGATTATTCATTTAAAGACGTGAATGACCTGTTTAGCCGGGTTCCTGAGTTATCCAAACTCACGCCCGATCAACAGGTGCGTCTAAAAGCACAGGTAGCGTTCTCCCTTTCTGTGCTCCGGGTCCGTTCATCAGGAGTAGTACACGGGGTTGAATATCGGCTGACCTCCACGTTGGGAACAGGGAAATAAGTAACGATTATGGCTGTTAAAGTCCTTACAAGTTTAGCTGTGCGATCCCGCTCACTCGAGTGGGCCGTTCTGCATAAAGTGGGCGAAAAGCAGTCCTCAACCGCCTCCCGCACAGTCCAATTAGAGCTCGGAGAGAATCAGAAGAATCTGCTAGCGGGGCTCCAGAATGAACGGGATCGCCTCGTAGAGGAAATCCGGACGAAGTGTGGCCGCATCCCCGCACCCGTCAGTATCGGGATCCCCGCCTCATGGGTATTACTCAGAATCGCGGAACTCCCTTCCGGCAGTCCTGAAGAAATCAAGAACATGGCCGAACTCCAGATCGACAAATTCTCCCCCTTCCCGCTCGAGGAATCGGCCATCTCGTACGAGATACTGTCGGAACAGGAGGGGCGGTGCCGCCTGTTGCTAAGTGCCATCCGCACTGATACCATCAACCTTCTGGCCGGTGCGCTGAGAGGCGCAGGCATCGAGCCCAAATGGGTCGATATCAACCTCCTGGGCTGGTGGAAATTGCTGCAAGACGCCGGCAAGGTTCAAACCACGGGCATTCAGGTTTTTATCCTCCTGGAAGACACCACCTGCGACATCATTATCTCTTCTGCCGGCATTCCCCTGGCCATGCGGTCCCTGAGTGGCATGGACGACATCCCCGCCGAGGAGGCGGATCAGGAAATCGCAAGGGAAACAGCGCTAACCCTTTCCTCTTTGGATCTGGAACGGGAAGACAGTCAGCCGGCCACCTTTTCCATCTGGCACCGGGGCGAAAAGCCTGAAGGACTCATCCATATTTTTTCATCACAGTTCCTCATCACAGCCCATCCCGAGCCGCTGGACTCCTTGCCGCCCCTGGCCGAAGGTTTGCTCCGGAGGACCGCAACACGGACTTCTGGAAGAATGGATCTTGCCCCGATCGCCTGGTTGCAAACAGAAACAGCCCTTAAGACCAAGCGACGGGTCATTCTGGGCTCCATCATCGTGGCGTCCATCTGGCTTACCGGCATGCTCACCCTTTTCGGCAGCATCCAGTTTCAGAAAAACCGGATGGCTTCACTTACACAGGAACTGACGGATCTCAAAGCTCCGGCGGAGAAAGTCAAATCCATCCGGGAACGAACCCAGAGCCTGACCAAATACATGGATCGATCCTTCTCCGGCCTGGAGTGTCTGAGGGAAATCAGCGACCGGCTTCCGCCGGGAATCACACTAAAATCCTATGTCTACCATAAGAATAAAAATCTTGAAATGACGGGAGATGCCGAGGAATACGCCCAAATCGCGGACTTTAAAAAAGACATTGAACGGTCGAAGCTTTTTGTCGCTTCGGAGCTCTCCCGTACGAGGCGGACCCGGGAAGGCAAGGAAGAGTTTAAAATTGTCTGCACTCTACCGGGAGGTGAACAGCCATGAAGATTTCACCCCGTGAAATGGTATTGGCATGGGTCACCGGAATTATTGCCTTCGGTGGACTGACGTTCTTTCTGGTTGATCCCCAGATTAAGGAGTGGAAGGTTCTTGCAGAAAAGAAAGCCACCCTTGAGCGTGAGGTGGAAAAACAGAAATACCTGATTTCCCAGGCACCGAAATGGGATGCCCAACTCAAGGGCCTCAAGAAAAAACTTCCCACTCACCCCCAGGGAAAAGACGTCAGCACAGACCTCCAGATCCTCATTGAGCGATTAGCCAAGGCCAATGAACTGAATCTGATCAGCCGTGACGCCGAAAAAGAGACGCTGAAAGGGAGTATGTACGAGGTGGCGATCAACTGCAAATGGGAGGGTAAACTTGGCGCCCTGACCCGTTTCCTCTTTGATCTCCAAAAAGAAGATGTTATTTTGGACATCAGTCAGTTGAGCATTGTACCCAACGAGAAGTTGGTGTTGCGCGGGGGATTCACGGTTTACTGTTCGTATTCCAGAATGTCCCCCGCTGGTAGCGAGAAAGAATAACCGAGGGTAAAGGCTATAATGATGACGTCTTTCCAATATATAATGAGAAACCTTTTGGGGATACTGGTGTTCGCCGGATCCCTCTGGCAGCTCGAGCCGGCACAGGCCCAGGGGTTCCCTCCTGCCCGCCCGGCCACTCCCCCCGCAACCCCTGCATACCCCGCACGCCCTGCGGCCGTCAAATCAGACACCAATCGCACCGTTGAACTGAAATTCAATCAGGCGACGCTGGATATGGTCCTGCAATACTACTGTTCCGAGTTGACAGGACGCACACTCCTGCAGGCGCCCAACGTCAATGCGATCATTACCTTGCGCAGCCAGACAGAATTAACCGTTCCCGAAGCCATTCAAGCCATTACAGCCGTACTGGCCATGAATAACATCGTTTTGATCAATCAAGGCGAAAAGTTTGTCAAGGCCGTCCCGATTACCAGCGCCCCGCAGGAAGGCTTGCAAATCCAAAGTAATCAGACCGAGCAGGTCATTCATCCAGAAACCGATGAACTGGTAAGTGAAATTATCCCCCTCAAATTCATCGATCCGGCCGAAGCCCAAAAGGCAATTGCGGGGCTCATTCATTCCTATGGCAAAATTCTTCCATTGGAACGGATTAACAGCCTCATGATCGCCGACACCTCCGTCAACTTGAATCGCATCAAGGATATCCTTTCACGAGTTGATCAACCTCTGGATATCAAGGAATCCATCCATATCCTGCAAATGCGCAATTCCAAACCATCGGACATCAAAGCCAAACTGGAAGAAATCATTGCGGACCAGAAGGACAAAGATAAACAACCCAATGTTCGCCGTCTAAATACTTCGGGAGCGCCTGGAGTGGACACTACCCCTCCCTCAATCCCCGGGGTTATCAGAGCCCGGACGGTGACGCCCTCCGGCATTCCAAAACCTGCTGGTGCTGACGCCGCAGAGAGCGAGTCAGGCGACGACCGGATGATCCGCGGAAATGTAAAAGTCATCGCCGATGACCGGACAGGCTCCCTGATCATCATCACCCGCCAGGAAAACATGAGGTTCTTCGAGCAGGTTGTGGCCGCGTTGGATGTGGGCACGGCGCCGGATGTGACCATTGAAGTTCTACGTCTTGAATATGCCGATGCGGAAGAGGTGGCCTCCATGCTCAATGCCTTAATTGGAGCGGCAGGCAGCACCACATCAAAAAGTTCCGCACCTAAAAAAACCAGCAGCGGTTCCACCCCCAAGACCGAGGCCGCCGGAGGGACGACCACAACTCCTGCAGCGCAAGAGCCCCGCAGCTTCCAGTTACAGGAATTTATTGACCAGCAACGCCAATTGGCCAGTGCCAAAGGGCCCGAGGGCAAAACAAAGGTGGGGCAGCTTTCCGCCGAGAATATTAAAATCCTTGCCGACAAACGCACAAATGGCCTGATCCTCATGGCAAGCAAGGCGGATATGGCAGCGCTGAAAGACATCCTGAAAAACATGGATGTAATGCTCTCCCAAGTCCTGATCGAGGCCGTTATCATGCAGGTGTCACTTGATAAAGATCTGGAACGTGGCGTGGATTGGGTCCAGCGCTCCATGATTGCCTATAATAATCGCAGTGGCGGACGAAATGCGGAATTTGCGTTTGCAGGTGCTGGCGGGGGCGGTAAAACGATTCCTTTAAACGCCACCACCATCAACTCCTCAGCAGGCATCGGGGGTGTCGGCGGTTTAACTTACTATTTTACACAGTTTGGACTCAACATTGATGCAGTGCTCAAAATGTCGCAAAGCGACAATCGTTCTAAAATCATCGCCTCGCCGGTTATTCTGACTACTGACAATAAAGAGGCCAAAATCGATGTCTCTGAAGAACGCTATTTTTATAAAGGAGTGACTTACACGGGATATACTGGCACCCAAGGCGCAACGGCAACCCCCAACGTTGAAGCCAGAAAAGTGGGACTTTCTCTGACTGTGACTCCCCGCATTAACGCCAAAAAGTTCGTCGTCATGGAAATAGCCCAAAAAATTGAGAACATCAACGGGACCCAGACCATACAAGATTCGAGCGGGAACAATGAATGGCCCATTGTCGCCTCCCGCGAAATGAATGCCTCGGTTTCCGTGCGAAGCGGGGAAACGATTATTCTGGGTGGGCTTGTTGAAAACAATAATACTGAAAACAAGAGCGGCATTCCCTTCCTCAACAAAATTCCATTTCTTGGTTTCCTCTTTGGCACAGCCAGTGATACGGGGAAACGTAGCGAAATTGTGGTGTTCATCACCCCTTATGTCCTCGATTCACCGGAAGAAATTGAAACGGAGTCTGCCCGACGCAAAGCAGCTTTAAGTAGCGACGCCACTGGAATGTGGGAAAAGGGCTGGTCGGACAGTAATCTGGCAGATCCGCCCAAAAACAGCAGGGGCTGGAGAAGTCTTTTGAAATAACGAAAGGATTCCTGATGAAAGTTATTTATTTATTTGCCGTAACGATCATTGCCTGCCTGAGTACAGGATGCAGTTCTATAAAAGTGATTGAAGGCAGTGTCGCGCCCCCGAAATGGGTAGCCGACACCTCTCTTGCCTCAAACCACGATCCCACCAACTATGTTTATGCCAGCGGAATTTCAACCTATACGCTTGTTCTGGAAGAAGGCATCAATGATGCGCGCCATGACGCTATACGTAAACTGGCAGAACGTGCGGGGGTGACATCCGATGATGTCTACAAGACAAGTCGCAGCGACAAGTACAGTTCGACACAAGCCGGCATGCCAAATGTGCCTCAGGTTATTGATAATTCCCACAAAGCTGTTCAAACAACCAGTAAAGTCGAATCGAAGACCACTCTGACCCCTCAATCAACCCATACCAGCCAAATCCGGCTTCATGACGTTGATCAGGCTCTGATATGCTACACGGTCTGGCAATATGGACCCAGCTTCTGGGCACGATGTTGGTATGGCGATACCGCGTTGCGTTTCTATGATGTCTACGTCATCATGCGTTGCCCCAAAGCGGAGTTTGAGGCCGCCCTCAAGAAAGAGCGTACCAGCGACGGGTACGACGTCGTTCCTGCCAAGCCTTAATTTACTCTTTTCTTCCCTCGCATTTCTCATTATTCTTCCCGGACTTTACGCGAAGGGAATACCATGAGTAATGCAAAGAAGGCTTTAGTTACAGGCATCACCGGGCAGGACGGTTCCTATCTGGCGGAATTGCTCCTCCAGAAAGGGTATGAGGTTACCGGCATTGTCCGTCGATCCAGTTCCATCAGCCGAACTCGTATTGACCATCTTGTCGACAAAAACCTTAACCTCCGCCTGGAATACGGAGACCTGGCAGATAGTTCTTCGCTCCGGCATGTGATGACCAAGGTCCAGCCCGATGAAGTCTATAACCTGGCGGCCCAATCACACGTGCGAATTTCATTCGATCAGCCTGAATACACGGCAGACGTCACCGGCGTGGGCGTGTTGAGGGTACTGGAGGCGATCCGTGATTATAACAATGCCACGGGTGCGAAAGTCCGGTTTTACCAGGCCTCCTCCTCTGAAATGTTCGGTGCCGCCAAGCCCCCGCAAAGCGAAGCCACCCAGTTCCATCCGCGCAGTCCCTATGCTGTGGCCAAAGTGGCCGGATTCTGGCAAACGGTCAACTATCGGGAATCTTACGGTATGCATGCCAGCAATGGCATCCTGTTCAATCACGAGAGCGAGCGGCGTGGCGAAAATTTTTTTACCCGCAAGATCACCCGGGCGGCAGGTCGAATTAAAGTAGGACTCCAAAAGACACTCGCCCTTGGTAATCTGGATGCCAAACGTGACTGGGGTCATGCCCGTGACTATGTCGAGGCCATGTGGCTGATGTTGCAACAGGAACAACCGGATGATTACGTGGTTGCGACCGGTGAATCCTATAGCGTCAGGGCCTTTCTGGATGAAGTTTTTGGCCACCTCGACCTCAATTGGCAGGATTTTGTCAAAATCGATCCACGGTTTTATCGTCCTGCCGAGGTGGACTATCTCCTAGGTGATCCCAGCAAAGCCATGAAGAAACTGGGATGGAAGCCTAAAATCAGCTTCAAGGAGCTGGCCCGGCTCATGACCGAATTTGACTTGGAACTGGCCCAACGCGAGGCCCATGCCGCATCATTTAGCGGATAATCCCCACCCCCACTTCACATAAGAATAAAGCCGATCCTTGAAAGGATCGGCTTTATGTATTCTGACTCTTCCCTTACTCAGAAGCCATATATCGGACGCAACTGCCCCACAGATGGCAGGTTATCATAGTATTCGCCTTTCGGCCCGACCCACCGACCTCCGACCTGGCGCAAAAGTACAGGAGTATACGAACCATTTGAGTTCTGGACATTGATCGTCATACTCATGGGTTGCGGCGGCGCAGGCTGGGCGGGTTGTTGGACAATAATGGGCTGCTGCACAACCTGCTGGGGTTGTTGAACATACACCACCTGAGGTTGCGAAACCACGGCTGGCTCCTGAAAATAAATAACTTGCGGTGACTCCCGCACTACTACGGGCTGCTGAACATACACAGGACGATCCGAAGAAGAGGCGACCACGGCGGCAAGCACCCCAAGCCCCAAAAGTCCAAAAACCCAATCCCCATGATCGTTCCGGTAATACCCATAATGCCGTCCCCCGTCATAATGACCACGATAGTCCCCATGTCCACCATGATAATCACTTCTATACGGTTCAGCCTTACAGATAGACCCAACCAGTGTAATCACCATCATCCCCGTCACTATTTTAATCATTTTATTCATGTTACAACTCATTTCCCTGAAAGTTTATCGTGCGTGTTCTTTTACTATAGACGTTTAAGTCGTGGAAAATATTCAAACCATTTCATATTAACGGTCATCGCCAACTGCTTGCCAGCTCACAGGGGCCTTCGCACCTCAAAAAACGACACCCATCAGCCAGCACTTCATCCATCATCGACATTCCGTAGAGCAGGGCCTCCTCGACTTACCCCGCCATTTCCATCAACTGCCGGAGTTCTTTTCTCCAAAGTTCCTCGTTCGGCGTCTCCAGCACCAGTGGCATGTTTTCAAACCGCTTGTCCCTCATGATGCATTTGAACACGTCAATTCCCAGAAGCCCGGCGCCCAGTGATTCATGCCGGTCCACATGCGAGTTAAACGCCACCTTGGAGTCGTTCAGATGCATACCACGCAGGTAGTGCATACCGACTGTTTTCGTGAAGTGCTCCATGGTATTAAGAAACCCGTCACGTGTACGAATATCATACCCGGCCGCGAAGGAGTGCATAGTGTCGAGACAGACCCCTATGCGGGTCTTATCCTCTACCCCATCGATAATCGCCCTGATCTCCTCGAATGTTGAGCCGAGATTCCCGCCACTGCCCGCCGTATTCTCGATCACTACCGTCACGCCCACCGTTTCAGATAGCGCCTTATTGATGGATTTCGCCACACGTTCGCATGCCTCTTTTGGAGTAATCAGGCGCAGATGGCTGCCCGGATGGAGATTCAACTTGTCCAACCCGAGCGCCGCGCACCGCATCAACTCATCCAGCAATGCGCCCATGGATTTTCCATGAGCCGCCGCATCCGGATTGGCCAGATTGATCAGATACCCCGCATGAGGCATGACCTGAGCCACCGTATACCCATCGGCCTTCATTTGAGCTTTAAAGGCGGCCTTATCCGATGCCGAATACGGCGCCGCCGTCCACTGGCGCTGGTTCTTGACGAACATTCCAAACCCGGAGGCCCCTAACAACTTGGCGTTGATCGGGGCATTCGAAACCCCGCCGCCAATCGACACATGCGGTCCAACGAAATACATGAATCCTCCTTGTCCCAATTTGACGGGCATCATTCATGATGCAACCTTCTCTCTGTTGTAAGGCCATGATTAACGGAATGTACGGCATAGTCAATGCCGTATAAATGAACTTATATCTGGTAACCCACTTTATATTTCTATACTGTAACTATATCAACAGTTAGTAAAGGAATGTCATGTTAGCTAAAGTGTATAGCGGAGCCGTTTACGGGGTGGATGCCTATCCTGTTGAAATTGAAGTCAATGCCGGGCACGGTGATCCGTCTGTCGTCATTGTAGGACTGCCTGATGCCGCCGTGAAGGAGAGCAAGGACCGGGTCCACACCGCTATCAGCAATTCTGGTTTCCGCCCTCATATCGGGCGAACCACGATCAATCTCGCCCCTGCCGACGTCAAAAAGGAGGGTCCCTGCTTCGATCTCCCCATCGCCATCGGTATTCTGGCCACACAGGATCATCTTCCGCCGGAGAAACTTAATGAATTTGCAATGATCGGCGAGTTGGCTTTGAGCGGCGAAGTCCGACGAATCAAAGGAGTTCTTCCCATCGCCTTGGCCATGCGAAAATCAGGCCGGCGCGGGCTGCTTGTCCCTGTCGATAATGCTGAAGAAGCCGCCGTAGTAAAAGGATTGGAAGTCTATCCCGTTCAAAACTTGCGGGAGGCGGCTGATTTTCTGGCAGGCAAAACGCCCATCTCCCCTTATCAGGTGGATCTCGACCAGACTTTTTCAGTGCCCATGGAATATGAGGATGATTTTATCGACGTAAAAGGGCAGGAATCCGCCAAACGTGCCGCAGAAATTGCGGCTACCGGTGGCCATAATTTGCTCTTGATCGGCTCACCGGGTACCGGCAAGAGCATGATTGCCAAACGGATCGCTTCCATTTTACCGCCGATGACGATCGAAGAAGCTTTGGAAACCACTAAAATCCATAGTATTGCGGGGGTATTATCCTCACATCAGGCGCTCATCGTGCGGAGACCTTTCCGCTCGCCACATCACACCATATCCGATGCCGGACTGTTGGGAGGGGGAACACATCCTATGCCCGGCGAAGTGAGTCTGGCACATCGCGGGGTGTTATTCCTGGATGAGCTTCCGGAGTTTCATCGTAACGTTCTGGAAGTCATGCGGCAACCTTTGGAGGATGGGCATGTCACCATTTCCCGGGCTGCCGCGACCGTGACCTTCCCCTGCCATTTCATGTTGATTGCCGCGATGAATCCCTGCGCCTGCGGGTACTACGGGGATGCCAAGCGGGAATGCCGATGCAAACCGAATCAAATCCAGAATTACCGGAATAAAATTTCAGGACCGCTGCTGGATCGCATTGATCTGCATGTTGAGGTGCCCACGATCCGCTATCAGGATCTCTCCGGCATGACGCCAGGCGACAACTCGGCCACCATTCGTTCCCGGGTGATCACCGCACGCCAGATTCAACGGGACCGCTTTAAATCGTTTCGCCGGATTCATAATAATGCCGGCATGCGATCAAAAGATATCCAGCGATTCTGTCCCCTCTCAAGCGACGCCCAGGACGTGCTGAAAATGGCCATCAATGAGCTGAATTTCAGTGCCAGGGCGTATGACCGCATTATCAAAGTCGCACGCACCATCGCCGATTTGGACAATCAGGAACATATCCAGCCCCATCAAATGTCAGAAGCGATTCAGTATCGCACACTGGACCGGCAATTGTGGGTGTAAAAGGCTCAAAGATAGCCAGCCAGCTTATCCTTGAGTTGAAGCTTGCTCATGGCGCCGACCATCTGCCCTTTGACCTGCCCGTCCTTGAAAACAAGCAGGGTAGGAATGGAGCGGATTCCAAATTGTGACGCCACGTCACGGTTTTCATCAACATTAACCTTGGCAATCTTCAGTTTGCCTGTCATTTCCGTCGAAAGTTCATCCAGCATGGGGGCAATCATCTTGCAAGGGCCACACCATTCGGCCCAAAAATCCACCAATACCGGGATCTTTGATTCCAGCACTTCGGTTTTCCAGTTTTCACCTTTAATATAAACAACTTGTGAATTCGCCATAAATCATTTCTCCTAAAAAATAAAATCAATCACCCGCCCAGGGACCAGCCGAGAGAGGGAAAAGCTTGCGCCATCAACACATACAACATCACACACATCGTCACCACTGCGGCCGTGGCGATGAGTACAAACGACCAGTGAGGGACAGCTACCTGTTCAGATCCTGCGACCGCAACCTCGGACTCATTCCGCGAAATGCTGATCGTGCGGGGCCCTGCATGGACCTCTGCCCCACCGCCGCCTTCGGCACGCCGGATTTTAATCGTCTTCTTCTGGGTTTGCTGCCCCTCCTGTGGGGGGGACTCCTCAGGCATATCCACCCGCGAAGTCCGGCTTTTCGCACCGGCATCCGGGGCCGTCACCACAGCCGGAGGCGCCTCAACTGTCGCAGGAGGACGAGTCCCAACAGGAGGCGCAATGGTCGGGCGCTTGATCCGGATCGTCTTGGGCGTGGCATCGCCTCCCGCCGCCGTTGCCTCCAGCTGCGGCAGCACGGAATCCAACGATATGCGGGACGTTTTGCGTTTGGTGTCATCAGAAACCAACATCCCCGTTAGGGCTTTACCCACAGAAGGGAGGGGCGAGGCAATCACCTGCCCCGACAAAGCCGGCGCCAATCGAATGGTCTTGGAGGCAATCCCGGCTCCGGCAACCGTCGCCGCAGCACCGGGTTCAGCCGTCAGCTGATCTAAACCGATACGCGCCGTCTTTTTTTTGTTCAGAGGCAAGGCATCCTGTCTTGCTTCCTCATTGGCTTCCGAAGTGGCCGTCGGAGTCACCGGGGAAACCGCAGGTGGGATCGGCATCGCCTCCTGCCCCTGATTTTTTATCGTCAAACGCGGAGGAATAGAATCAGCACCAGCTTTAATGTCTTCGCTCATAATACCTCTCTCTGTGTCCCGAAAAAATATTCTTAACCATCAGGGGAGTCAAAACAAAAAGGGCGTCCTGTCGTTATACCGCCATCACTTCTTTTTCTTTGGCAGCAAAAGTCTCGTCCACCTTCAAAATGTGGGAATCCGTTTCCTTTTGAATCTGGGCCAAACCTTGATCACGCTCGTCTTCCGTGATTTTGCCATCCTTCTGCAGAGCCTTGATCTGATCGTTGGCATCACGCCGGATATTTCGTATTGCCACACGGCCTTCCTCAGCCATACGCTTGGCGACCTTCACCAATTCCCGGCGCCGTTCTTCACTCAATTCAGGAATGATGATCCGGATAACGCGTCCGTCATTTTTCGGAGTTACCCCCAAATTGGCGGCCAAAATCGCCTTTTCAATGGCGGGAAGAGCCGTGGGATCATAGGAATTGATCACAATCATTCGCGCTTCCGGAGTGGATATTCCGCCGATTTCCCGCAACCGGGTCAGGGCGCCATAATAGGGCACCATGACATTTTCAACCAGGCTTGGAGACGCTTTCCCTGTTCGCAAACCCGAAAACTCCTGATGCAAGAACGTCAGACATTTAGACATCTTGTCATCCGCTTCCAACAACACATCATCCATTGACTCCATATTTCCTCCTACTCTGCCACCAGAGTTCCAATCGACTCGCCGGCGATCACTTTCCCGAGATTTCCGGGTTTAAAGAAATCAAAAACAATAATGGGAATATCATTTTCCATACACAGGGCGAACGCGGCGGCATCCATCACCTTCAACTGTTTGGCAATCGCCTCCTGGTAACTGATGCGGGTATACCGCCTCGCCTGGGGATTCTTAACCGGATCAGCGCTGTAAACGCCATCCACCTTGGTGGCCTTCAAAAGGGCATCCACATCCAATTCGCTCGCCCGTAAAGCCGCCGCCGTATCCGTGCTGAAATAGGGATTTCCCGTCCCGCCGCCAAAGATGACCACACGGCCCTTGGAGAGATGACGCAATGCACGACGACGAATGAACGGTTCGGCCACCTGCCTCATTTCTATGGCCGTTTGAACACGGGTGTCCACGCCTTCTTTCTCAAGGGCATCCTGAATGGCAAGGGCATTGATCACCGTGGCCAACATCCCCATGTAATCTCCGGTATTGCGGTCGATTCCGCGACTTTCGCCTACATGGCCCCGGAAGATATTCCCCCCTCCAACGACAATGGCGATTTCAACCCCGGTTCGCCGCACCGCCTTGATTTGACGGGCAAATCCGGCCAATACTTCAGGATCAATACTGAGTCCGCTTTTTTTGCTTTGCAGCACTTCCCCGCTAAGTTTCAAGAGCACCCGCTTGAATTTGCTTTTCCGGCCTTTTGAACCTGCCATTTTACGCCCCTCGTGAAATCCAGTTTGAAGATTAGAAACTGTTCAGTAATCGGTTGTGACGATACGTGAAAGGCGAAGAACTGTAAAGCAGGATTGGCGGCCCTACCGGCCATATTGCCGGGCAACCTCCATCGCGATTTGGGACCATTCCCACAAACGCTGCGGCTGGTAGCGCACCGTGGAAATATCCTTCATGATCAGTTCAACGTGGCAGGCGCCACCCGTCGCGTCCATGAACTCCACGATGTCCGCCCGGGCCCGCTCGGGATGCCAGTGATCTTCGGCCAGAATCGCCGGACTCGGCTTTCGGCTCAGCACCACCCGGTCCCCATAAGCTGCCACCGCCCGCTTGCTGTGGCACCAGGGACTGATCGAGACCTTGCGTAAATTAGGGATACATTTCAGGATTTCCGCTTTACCATCCAGCTGTTCACAACACCCGTAATAGATCAACCCCCAGCGCTTAAGCCAGCGCAGGTCATGTTGGATCGCGAATTCCCAGTGCATCTCCGGCGAAACTTCAGAAAATATCTGGGCATTGGAACAGCCCCACATGTTATGCGGCTTCACATGCGTGGACTGATATTCCCCGCCCGGCAATGAAGAGACATAGCCATACCCACCGGAGCCCACACGGGTATTGTTGTTATCCAGCGCGAGAAGCTTCTGGGCGTCAAACTGATCCATCTCCACCATCCACCCATCCACCATGCGGTCAACCGCCGCATGAACCAGCTCGGGACGGTCATACATATCCGTCATGGCATCCTCAATGCCCCACCACCGGATTAAATAGTCCCACGGCGTAAACCAGACATGGGACTGCCCCACTTTTTTGACTGGCATGATGCCGGCATAAACCGAGGACATGGCCTGATACCGGGCTTCTGTTTCCTCCACCTTGTGCGTCACAACCGGCAGCTTGATTTTGTCGAGATCTTCCATTCCGCGAATCTGCTTATGGAAATGACGCGACACCACCGAACTCGATTCGTCTGTCCGTACAACTTCCACATCCTCGCTGATGCCAAACCCGGTGCTTTCGATGGCGAGCGGACAGGCTAAATAGTCATTCACAACCATATCACCGGGGAAATGGCGCCACTGGTAAAGCGTCTGGCGTAATCCGCACTCCTGCCCCCGCGCCCAGGGGTGTTCCGTCTGAAGGGTCAACTCACCATTAACATCCATCTCGTTCCAGCAAACCTCATTGATCCAGACCATGGGGCGCTGGGAATCCAGATCATTAAGCGCTGTCCAGAGCCGGGCTTTTTCACGATGAATTGGCAATGCGGCAATGGCGGCAAGTTCGTCGGCAAGACGCCGGAGCGTATCCACATCCTTACCCGAAATCCCGACCAACAGATTCTCCACGTTTATCTCCGACATCTTCGCATCCTTTCGTGTTAATGCCAAACGCATCATGCCGGACAGCATATACCGCTCAAAGAATTAGACAATATAACTTTGACGCGACCCTGTATCAGTGGCATTTTGAACGGGTTTCATTTCCATACAAACAAGGAGCACCAAGACAATGGATAGCGCTATGGTCACTATTTCGCGAAAACGAATTCTGAATGGAAAATGGGCAATGATTGCCGCCGCTGTGATCGTATGGAGCGGAGTCGCTTCGGCGGACCTCAAACTACCCTCTATCATCGGCGACCACATGGTTTTACAACAGGGAATGCCGGCGCCCATCTGGGGCAAGGCGGACCCTGGCGAGAAAGTCACCGTTTCCTTCGCCGGGCAGACCCGGGAAACCGTCACCGATACCAATGGCCACTGGCTCGTGCGGTTGAAAACCTTGAAGGCGCCCCGGAATCAGGCCGGACAAAGCATGACCCTCACCGGCAAGAATACCATCACGCTCCAGGATGTTCAGATCGGCGAGACCTGGCTCTGCTCAGGGCAATCGAACATGCAATGGCCGCTGGGTGGGGTCTTGAATGCACAAGCAGAAATCGCCAGCGCGAATTTCCCGATGATGCGCCTGTTCACCGTTCCCAACGTAACTGCCGCCTTCCCGACAGATGACTGCGGAGGTAAATGGGTGGTATGCTCCCCGGAGACGGCAAGCGGCTTTTCGGCAGTCGGGTACTTCTTTGGTCGTCATTTATATCAGAACCTGAAACAGCCGATCGGACTGATTAACAGCTCCTGGGGCGGCACGGTTGCGGAAGCCTGGGTCAGCGCCAACGCATTGAAAACAAATCTTCCTGAGTTCATACCCGCTCTTTCAGCACTGGGGGATCCCAGTAAATCCTATGAACAGGCGATGGCCGATTACAAAAAGAAACTGGTTGATTTTGATGCCTCCATGGAGAAATTTTATGCCACCGAAGAAGACCTTTCCGGCACAGGTAAAATCGCCGCTCCCGATTATGACGACTCGGCGTGGAAAGCCATGCCCCTCCCCGGCAATTGGGAACTCCATGGCCTGCCGGATCTGGATGGGATTGTCTGGTTCCGCAAAACAATCGATGTTCCCGCCGCGTGGGCTGGCAAAGAGCTGATTCTGCTGCCCGGCCCCATTGATGAGGTGGATGTGACCTGGTTCAACGGCATTCAGGTTGGCGCCCGCGGCCGAAGCCGAACCCACGACGTCCAGTATTGGAACCAGCCGCGGGAATATCACTGCCCGGGCAGTCTGGTCAAGGCCGGGAAGAACGTGATCGCCATTCGGGTCAGCGACTCCTTTGGCCAGGGTGGCCTGACGGGGGCTCCAGGGGAAGCCATGCGAGTTGCATTGGCGGATGGCTCGGATAAAACTCCGATCCCGCTTTCGGGAGACTGGCGCTATTGGGTTGAATTCACAATCACGCCCAGACCGTCGAATCCTTCAAACCCTAATGTTCCCAGCGTCCTTTTCAATGCCATGATCAACCCGTTGATCCCCTTCGCGATGCGGGGCGCCATCTGGTATCAGGGCGAGTCCAATGCAGGGCGTGGCGTTCAATACCAGACGCTCCTGCCCACCCTCATCTCGGACTGGCGAACCCGCTTCGGAGGCGATTTCTCCTTCCACATTGTTCAGTTGGCAAACTTTATGGCACGTTCCGAGAAACCGTCGGAGAGCGCCTGGGCGGAAATCCGGGAAGCCCAAAGCTTGGCCACCACTAAACTGCCTAAAGTCGGACTGGCCCTGGCCATTGACATCGGCGACGACAAAGACATCCATCCCAAAAATAAGCAGGAGGTGGGCCGGCGTTTGGGATTAGCCGCGGAAGCCATTACTTACAATCGCAAGGTGGCGTTTTCCGGTCCGGTCTTCAAAAGCATGAAAATCGAGGACGGCAAGGCCGAGCTGAGTTTCACCCAAATTAACGGCGGTCTTAAGGTAAAGGGAGACGTCCTGAAAGGCTTCGCGATCTGCGGTGCGGACAAGAAGTTTGTCTGGGCCCAGGCACAAATCAAAGGCAAGAAAGTCATCGTCTCGGCCCCGGAGGTTCCCGCTCCCGTAGCCGTCCGCTATGCCTGGGGCGACAACCCGGAGTGTAACCTCGTCAATGGTGCCGACCTGCCTGCCGTCCCATTCCGGACAGACCGCCCTTGAGACGAAGTTACTAAGGTTCTCAAAATAATCTATACATCCACTGGTGGCCGCCGACCTCCGGGCGGCGGCTAATCGCGCCCGGAGGTCGCGATCCACCTTTAGAGGATGTCCAGATTCTCGTCATTCCCGGACCGCTTTGAGCGGCAGGCGCGAGGTGTCGACTTTCACCGCAAAACCCGCCGGCGCCGTGACACGGTAGAAGAAGGTTTTATCCACTTTGCGCCAGCGCACCGTGACCGCACTCGTCCCGACCGGCAGGGTTCCCTCACACGCCTGTAACGGCACATCGGCAAAGGCGATCTTGACATTCTTTTTGACCGTATCGACGGTACGAATACCCAGCACATCGCGATAAAGCTGGCGTGCGACATGACTCGCAAAACCGTGGCAGCAACTCGCCGACGTATTATCGTGCTCCCACAACGTACCCGTCATGTCGGCCATCTTGAGGAGATAGCCCTTGGTCTCATCCAGAATCTGCGCACTCAGCCCCTGCCGCGAGAGCAGTTCAAACCGCAGATAGTTGCCAATGAAAGCATTGGCAAAGTGAATCTCAGGGTGTTTATTATTTTGCTTCCGCTCCGGCCCGAAGTCAGCCCGTAGCGTTTCCCACAATGAGGCATGGGTCTGTGGCGTGGCTGTGTGGAAGAAAAAGGCATAGTACTGGCAGGTCTCGGTGCGCTCGCCCGAGAGTTTGAGCGTCCCATCAGGCTGACGCACCGCATTATCGATAAAGAAAGTGCCATCAAACGACTGGATGCGAATGGTCTCCCGCATCGCTTCAGCCTCGGCCTGCAATGCAGGCATGTGATACATCCTCGCCACGCTGGAAAGCACCTCGGCATAGGTCATGTTGGAAGGATAGTTCACATCCTGCACCAGACTGTTGGCGTGTGACCATTCGAGGAACACCCAGCCGGGCAGTTTTTCAAGCAGCCCGTCACTGTTCTTCAGCCTATTGAAGTACTCAAGCAACGCCAGCACCCGCGGCTTCAGCGCATCCACCATCGCTCGGTCCCCGCTGCGCTGCAGATATTCTTCCAGTTGTACCACAAACCACATGGCCCAGTTGGGAATAAAATTGCCATCATTGTGATCCGCCGGATAGCACATGGGTAACATACCTTCCGGCAAATGGTCAAACGAAGGCGGCAGCAGGAAATTCTGAAAGAACATGCGCTCCATTTCCGTGTTACCACACAGATCAGAGGCCACACGTCCGATAAAGAAACTGTCGCAAAGCCAGCCGGCGCGTTCGCGTGACGCACAATCCGTAAACACATCCACCGCGTTCTGCTTAAACGTCTCACGTGCCGCTTCAAACAGGCGGTTAAGCGCCTCGTCAGAAGAAGTGAAAACAGCACGGTCCGTTGCCGGATTGACGTATTCCCGGAAATATAAGTTTGAGACCCGGCAAGCCGCCCCCATCGTGATAATCTTAAGATAGCGCAACGTATAAGGTTCAAACGTCTCGAAGTGATAGGCGCCCGGCACGGTCATTTCGCAGGTAATCACATTACAGCAACTCAAACGCCACACGTTTACATCGTCTTTATCCAGGATTTCATCGAAGACCAGATAAACACGCGTCGGGGCGTCACAGCTCAGCATCACCCCGGGAAAGCCGGAGTTGTTCCGACCAAAATCGATAATGCGAAACTGACCGTCAGCTAGAAACATGCTGTGCTGTGCCCCGAGAGACCTTGCCTCACGCTCACTCGTGACCGTCTCCAACCGTTGAACTTCATAGAAGGGTAAGGACACCAGTTCCGCCGCTGGGTACCCTTTCAGCTTCGGGCCGGTGGCATTGATACAGCGATCTTCCACAACCTGCTTGCCGGGGTTCAACTTCACCGTCCCCGCAAACAATTCACATACCGGTCGCCGGATTTCGAATACCGGGTAAGGCGCCAACCTCGGCAACAAGGCATGATCGGGTTGCACCACCGTTTTCTGCGCCTGAACGACCCCACCGTTCCGCCATATATCAGCGTCAGGCTTCAGGCGATAGACTTCAGAGAAAGGCCGTTGAAAACTGTAGCGTTGCACTTTCTGCACATGGCTGTCGAGCACATGCGCCTCAAACGGTGCCCCCTCCCCCGCCGTTGAAGCCAGAACCGTCGTGCCTGCGACCACCTCGACTTGAAGGAATGAAGGTTGATCAAGAAGGTAGTAACTGTTGACATTATAACCGGCCACTTCGATCGCAATGATGTTTTTGCCCGGCTTGCAACGGCCCTTGAGCGGCCACTCATCAACACGGTAAAATCCATGCGGGCCCCGCGCAGGTCCATAGCCCAGGAATTCCCCATTCACAAAGAGCCGGCAGATGGTCGACCCGGTGAGCCGCACGACCGCATTTTCGGCAGCCTTGCCGTCCACAATGACACGGAAACCGGCGAATACATTTTTCTCCTTTTCCCGGCCTTCCAGCCACACCGGTTTCGCGGAAACAAATGACGCCCACTCCGACGCGCTCCTCAAGGTCTTATCGCTCATTACGTTGCTCCTTAGATTTCCCGACATCGTAGTCGTTCGTAACACTATAGCGTCATGTTCCATCAAACTTCGGACACTGTTAAACCGGCCTGCACCGCCGCCAGCATGCGATACTGATCCACAATACGGGCAGGATTCCCCAGTAAAGCAGGATGAAGTCAGGGCGTTGCCACCAGTTTATGCCCTGAAAGTGCCATTCGGAAAATGGGTAAAGCACCATCGTTTGCCAACGCCCATCGCTGTGTGAAAAACTATCCATGATGATGTGGAGTGGCCATGAAAGCGCGGGAACGGCGAGCGGTCGCATGAACTTGTAAATCACGAACAGGAATATTCCGGCCACTACCAGGCTATGAGTGGAATGATAAAGAATATAAACGAAAGGCGGCAGACTGTGAAAAGAGGGCACATCTCCGCGAATCAGCATATAGAGGAAGGAGGCCCCGATTGAGCACAAATCCGGTAGCAGTCCGAATCCGGCAGCAGCCCATAAGGTCCAATCGGACACACAGGAATCACAGGGCACACGCTGGCGCTGCCGTCCACCAGCCAACCCGGTTCGGCTGAAAAATGTCGCCCCATACAGTGCGTGTGCCAAAATGTCCATTATTCAGCTTTTATCCCATATCAGATACGCAGATCCCTATCGCCCGTTGATCAGGCTCATCAAAACGATCCATGACCATCCGCTGTCAGATCTCGAACTTGCCGGGAAATGTCTGATTAGCCACTTTCAAGGCGTTTTCGGGATGGCACGGATCCATGGCAGCACCCACCTGGGCGTAAATTTGCAAACGTTCAGCGAGGGGGACTGACACAAAAGGATTGGCAGGATTAAATAGGCTATAGCGCGCCTCAAGACTCGCCAGTTTTTCGTGGGCAATCAAGGCCCATGTCGCCGCTATCAAGTGGCGGAAGGCCGGCTGCATGATCTCAGGACAGCTGAATGACTGCCGGGAGGAATTGATGTCTACCCCCGAGATTTCCATCAACCCGTGCCGGGCACAAAGGCCCTGTACACGCTGCAACTGGATCAGGGTGTTACGGGGCGGCATATAGGTCACCGCCCGGAAGCCCAACACAACCAATTCGCTAAACAGCAAATCGAGATAGTCATCTTCGAACTTCTCCGCCTTCTTATCTCCCGTCGGAGAGGCCGTCACATCGCCCAAATAGGCATAGGCGGGAATCGCCCCGATATGAAGGGCAAACTCCACCGCCTGCCGGACAGGGATACATTCTTCCGATCCCGGCTGGATGAAAAAGGAAGGCAGAAATGAAGACTTCAAAATGCCCAGCAGATCATAAAGATAATGCGGATTGCCTGAATCGCTCAGCACCCCCACTATCTTCGCCGGAAGTTCCAGTTTCAACGTCTCCTTGAGAAAGCCAACCACCCGCCCATCACGCCCATACAGATCCATCAATTTCCCGGCCAAAGCGGCCAGAATATGACGCTCCGTGATCGCGCCGCCATTGGCCGATTGGGAACGTGCAAAGACATCGCGTTCAAAATCAATCAACGGAATACCAAGTTCTTGCAGCCGCCCATTAAGTCGGGCCACCATGGCGCGATTCCGCAAGTTGCGGGCTTTCTGAATAGGCGCCAGAAAACGAACCACCTGCCGAATCATCGGACGGGGAATCCCATGAATGGCCATATAGACAATGGATTCGGAGTCCGGATTGTTTATCTTGCGGCCTGCCAATCGGGTGGCCCCGAAATCCACCCGCAACTCAAACCCTGCTGTGGAACCAATCCCGATAATCTTGCAGGCTTCCAGCATCTCCTCTGCTCCGGCAATGGAATCATGGTCCATAATGCCCGCCGCCTTCAAACCGGCCTGCGCCGCCTGCCAGGCCGCCGCAGAAGGGGAATAAGGCGAGAACGAGTACATCGTGTGAATGTGGTTGTTCACTTCCTCCGTAACGGGAACCGCCACACCCCCCGCACGTTGCGCCTGCACCATTTCGCGCAAATGCCGGAGACGCGCCTCGACAGGTTCACTATTAAGCAGGGCCAGCGTCATGGCTTACTTACCCACCTTCATCAGTTCACTCTCGGCCTCCGCTGACCAGTTGCCATGATCCAACTTTGCGGCCACAGTGGGGAATTTTTGAGCCAGGGTATTCAGCGGAATCAACCCAAGCTCATGCAGGAACGGATAGATCACAATCTTACCCGCCAGAGTCCGGTTCTCAACCGCCGCCAACCCTTCCAAGGCACCGGCCATACCGCAAACCGCATCCACCGAACTGTTGGTATCCAACTTCCCGGCCACCACTTTTCCCAACACAATCTTCATGTCACGAATCGTTGATCCGCTCGTCCCGAACATGTAGCAACGGTTCCGGATATAGGTATCCAGATCCAGCTCATGCTTCACATTGGCGGGAATGCCGGCAAAAATATTGATCAGGCTGCCGGGCGCGCTATGCCGGATCGCATCCTCCACCAGCGCCCCGATCGGCACCATCACGACTTGATAGGTGAAGGGCCCCTTCAATGTCTCTTTCTTGGGATTTAATGTGCTGATAACTGCCTTATTAGCGGCGGCCATGGGCCGGGCCTTCTCCATCAGGGCGGCCAGACGCACATCATCAAAATCCACTGCCGTCATCACTACGCCAGGCAATCCCGCACACAAATCGCGAATGACATGCATCTGCCCCATGGGGCCACCGGCGCCAGTCACACAAATCGTGTCGCCCTTCCGGATTTCGCCGGTGGCGGGAATCGCCTTGTAGGATTCCGCCGCGGAAACGGAGTCTGTCCCAATCCACCGCGTCATCCCATAATGGACACGCCCCACCCCAACCGATACCATGGCGCCAATCCTACCCCCGCCCGTCACGATGTTGATGATCCCGCAGGTGGTTAATTTGTCGTTCAGCAGCTCGATGATCTTCTTGTCTTTACCGAAATAAATAATGTCGTCAAAGGACTCATTGGGAAGCTCCGAGACGGAGTTCACGCGTTTGACCGGCACCTTGAATTGGGCCGCGAGCATTTTATCGCAGTGATCCGCACAGACTGTCGTAATTTCTGCGGGCAACCCTTTGGGCGACATACTCTCCGCCAGCCCGGCCATTTTCCGGTCTCCATCCACCACGACGACAAGTTTGCCCCCCGCCTTGACCGTCTGACGTTCCGGCGTAACATACGAATTTTCCACGCAGGCCCAGGGCTCAACCAGGGCGATCGCCGAAGCACTCAGATTTTCAGGAGCGGGAATCAGGAAACGCTCCCCATTGGTAGGATCAATGATCACACGCTCATCCATCACCACATATTCCTGTAACGCGCCTTCAAAATTATAACCGAACGCCGCGTTGGAGCCGGCCGTGAGAAAGGGACGATAATCCGTCTGGACCAGACAGCGCTCACCCACCTTATGCTGCTTCACTTTGTCGCCAACCGCCACGATCCGCACAACGGTTTCATGACCGGGAACCGTGGGCTTGTTGCCAGGCACATAACTTGGAATTTCGTTCAGGACATCCGCCGACAGACCTGCGATGACCTCGCTTTTCCGCGGGTGTTGCGAAAACTGCTTGAGCAGCTTCAAGTCGGAAAAACAGAGGCAGACGGATTCAATCTTGCCGAGCACCTGGTGCGGGCCGGGCATTACGACAGGTTTGGTCGGGTTGATTTTCAATTCACCCGGACCAACCAACTGCACGGCATACTGTGTTTTGGGAAAAGTGTTTGCAGACATGATGATCTCCTTATGATTTCTACGATAACATTACCTGACCCCCGGTAACAGGCAAAGCCTGACCGGTCTCATATTTTTGTTCCATGATGTAATAAATGGCTTTCATTACATCTTCCGCCATGCAACCCCGGCGCATCGGCACCTTGTTCTCATAAAATCGCTTCACATCCTCGATGGTTTTGGCGCCAGGCACTTTTTTCGTATTGAGATACTGGACAAACAATCCATTTTTCGGATCCGCCCAGAGCGGACCATCAAAGAAATTCCCCGGACAAATGGCGTTGACCTTGATGTTATCCTCAATCAGTTCCATCGCAAAGGACTGGGTCAGGCCAATCCCGCCGAACTTGCTGCCGGCGTACGCGCCATTCTTGTTGGACCCCTCAAGACCGGACTTGGAATTAATCTGAATGATATCACTCCAGTATTCCGGATTCGCCAGATGCTGGACGGCAAGCACCGGAGCGGCCTTCTGGACACACAGGAAATAGCCCTTGTAATTCACCGAGGTGACAAAATCAAAATCTTCAGACTTCAGAGTTTTCACGCTCCCCGCCTTCAGCACTCCGGCATTGGAGACAAAGGCATCAAACCCGCCATAGGCCCGGATCACCACATGCATCGCGGCCTCAATGGAGGCCGCATTCGTCACGTTCGCCGCGACACCCATCACACGGCCGACGCCATATTGCTGCGTCAACGCTTCAGCCGCTGCCACGGTGCCGCCCACATTGAGATCCAGCAACGCAACATGCGCCCCTTCGGAAACCAGGTGTTTCGAAATCTCAAATCCAAACCCCTGCGCCGCACCGGTCACCACGACCACCTTGCCGGCAGCACGCCCCGCCTTACGACCCGCCTTGGCGATCTGCCGACGATAGGACTCCACTTCCCAGTCCTCGATAAACTTCCGCTGGGCATCGGGAAGATACTGGATTCCCCCCAGTTTTGTGGCGCCCGCCATGATCTTGATGGCATCGGTATAAACCTGCCGCGTGGTTGTGGCCTGGGCAATGTCGTCGCCTGCCGCAAACATTCCCACCCCGCCCACCAATACCACCCGCGGATTGCAGCGATAGGTTTTGACATAGGCTTTCACCGTTTTACGCAAGACTTCCACAACATTCGCTGCAGTTCGGTCTTCTGGCAATTCAACCCACAAGGGGAATGAGTTGCAGTACACAATGTGATCGGGCGTGAGAGTACCCGATGTGGCCCAGTGTTCGCCCTTCGGATTGACCACCAAGGCCTTCACCTCCTCGGAATCATCAAAGGCCACAACCTTGAGGGCGTCCCCTTCAGCCAGCAATCCCCGCAGTGCCGGACCAATGATGTTGATGGCCTGCACCGCTTCGGGTGCCGGCGCCACCCAGGGGCCGACCTTGGTCTTTTCGAGTTTAGCCTTGCCCGTAATGGTGGCGATGAGTTTATCGGTATGCCCACGAATCTCACCGGCGCTATTACCACACACAATCAGCCCGTGATTCTGAATGAACACGACCGGCGGATAGCTCCGCCCTGTGCGACGGAGGTAATCGTTCATCGCCTCCTGCACCCATTGCGCCAGCACGAAACCGGGATCACAGACAGGAATCCATAGAACATCGTCACCAAACCAGGCACGGGTCAGTTGCGCCCCCTTCTGGCCGCAGGTCAGGAAATTCACCAGCGTGGAATGGGTATGCACCACCAGCGTGGAGGGAAGCAAATGATGCAGGACACTTTCAACCGAAGGCCGCTGGCCTTTCTCCGGGTGGATACGAGCTGCCAGGATCGCTTCCTTAAACTGCTCTTCACGGCGCCGGGGATTCGCATCCAGCTGGCTTCCCAGCAACACGGTTAAAGCTTTGCGGTCGAGTTCCACAAACCCTTCCTCAGTAATCGTGGCAAGCGCATGGCCACTGGCCTTGACAAACAATCTATCGCCCATCTTCAGGGACGTGTTGCCGCCCCCCGCCAACACAAAACTGGAGTCCGAACCATACAAGTGGGACAATTCAATTAAAGCATCCATTCCCTGTTTAATTTTCTGTGTCATTACTCTTTTCTCCCGATATTGATCCTAATCTTAATCGTAATCTCGTGGGTTTCACAAAACTCATAACATGTTCATTATTAACCATTTGCAAAAGCACCAAAAACGCCATTTCCTAAACCATGCAACACTATAATTATCAAGCACTTATGACACATAAAATCCTGAAC
>Ga0073936_10000884_pt1 | contig 47316 bp, 56 predicted proteins | sample AliMusrvi5mmetaG_FD_87041 | JGI IMG/M metagenome (GOLD analysis project Ga0073936, IMG submission 87041) | Freshwater lake bacterial and archeal communities from Alinen Mustajarvi, Finland, to study Microbial Dark Matter (Phase II) - Alinen... | ecosystem: Environmental > Aquatic > Freshwater >...
ACGGTGGCTAACTGACGGCTGGGATTGATGGCCACAATGACGATGCCAGCCAGGATGGCGATGATACCGACGACGAGGAGGATTTCGAGGAGGGTAAAGCCCCCACTTCGCTGAAGCTTCGCGGGGCAGGCAGATTGGAGATTATTTTTTTTAATTTTGTTTTGCATTAGAGATATTATAGCATAAGAAATTATTCTGCCTCTGTTCCCGCCGCCAATTCTGAAATTTCAGTTGAGTTCAAAACTCGATTATAAATACGAACATCATCAACTGAACCTAGCAAATAATAAGAACTGCCCTGTTGGCTTCCTATAGAACCAAAATTCCATGGTCCATAATATGAATTATCATTATTAGAATATGTGCCAGAAGGTAAACCATTTAAATATATTTTAGTAGTGTTTACCCCATCAAAAGTTAAAATCACGTTGAACCAAGAGTCAATTGGGTGTGCAACCACATCCCAGCCGTTTACGCTACCATAATTTGCATAATAAATATCACCATTAGCAATATACAATTGTTGAGCCCCAAAAATCCAGCCATATCCAGGTGCAGATGATATTAATATACCAGTTTGAACAGTAGGCACATTTACCCACATTGATGTTGAGTAAGCATTAGTAATAGTTGTGCTAAAAGATATAGTATCACCACTTCCATTTAAACTTGTGCCTTTACCAATTCTACCACTAGGATCTGAAGTGTAAGTTCCGGTTCCATTATTATTTCCAGTTTCATCTTTGACAGTCGTTCCATCCGTATCATTCATCAAGTAATGCGCTACTAACCCATCACCTAGCGTACTGGTATTTTCACTTCCTCCTCCATTCCCTCCGGAGGAATATCTTATGATTACAATTCCCGGAGCACCATCACCACCTCCACGATGAGGAAGCTGACAACTTGGTCCACCGCTACCACCTCCACCAAAACCCGTAGCGTGAGTTCCTGGAGTAAAGTTTGGAACACCAGTCGCACCAGTACCACCATCAAGACTGCCGACAATTGAGGTTGGAAAAGTTGGTTTGCCACTATCACCTCCCGCTCCACTATAATCTCCAGTAGAGTAATCACCTATCGAACCATTTGCACTACCAGCATCATTACCATTACTACCGGAATAAGTTCCGCCAGGGCTTGAGGAATAACTACTCTGAGTTGCGCCATTTCCGCCACCAGCCGTTAAATCAAAAGCACTACTTGCACCGCCATTATTACCACTTCCACCGCAGCTGGTTGCCCCTAACCCTTTAGCTCCAACAGTAATATCATAAGAATCCGAAGTAGCAGAAATATTCGTTCGGGCCACATAGGCTCCACCTCCTCCTCCCCCAGCCCATTCTCCATATCCGCTGCTTCCACCACCACCGCCACCCACCATATAAACTTCAACCGTACAAGTTCCAGAATTTACGGTAAAAGTTCCATCACCGGTAAAGGTTTGAACTGCATAATTACCACTAGTTGTTTGATTAGCACCGGTAACCGTCACGTCACAACCACCAGAAGCTAGGGCTACGGTACTTGTTCCAATTGCAATAAGAACTTTATTTTCTGAATTTGGCGCGGTCAAAATTATTTTCTCGTTAGCATCTTTCATAATTTTGTAATTACCACCGCTCAGAGGATCTTTGGGAATGGCGGCTAAATAATCTGGGACTAGCTCAGAAAGATCAACTAAATTAGTGCACTCAATACTGGAAGGAGAAGGAACGTTGCCAGTGTCACATATTTCCTTTAGGGTTGTGGTGGGGACTGATCTGGGATAATGAAAATTTTTTATAAAATACTGATCCAAGGCGGCATTGATTTGCTCTAGATCAGACATGCGCTGTGCATTACGTCCAGTACCCAGTTGGCGGGCCGGATTAAAAGCAAAAATAGTTATTCCAACCAGAATGGCAATTATAGCCACAACCAAGAGGACTTCCAGCAAAGTAAAACCCCCACTTCGCTTTAACTTCACGGGGCAAGCAGGTTTTAAATTATTTTTTTTAAGAAGCATAACTAGTTTCATATTATAACGTTTTTTAGCTTCTCATAGCAAGAAAAAATAAGTAAAATAAAAAAACCAGCCTGCAGTGATTTTAAAATTGTACTCGACAGCATGATGAAGCATCATCTGTTTTCGCCTTACTGTTGGCGACCCGAGGACTTTTAAAATTACTGCAGGCTGGTTTTTGTTAAGATTCTAAAATTTAGGAAATGTGCTTGGAAATAAAGCCAGCCATTTTCATCATGTGAACCTTGCTACCAAAAATCTTGGAAAGCTTGTCATCACAATTAATCATTCTCTTATCCTTGGTATCCTGTAGATTATTACCTTTGATATAAACCCAAAGCTTCTTCACAATCTCAGAGCGAGGCATTGGTCCCTTACCAACAATTGCTTCAAGATCTGCGCTCAACTTCTTTGGTTGCATAAATGCTGACACTTTTTTCTCTGCCATATAATTATTTAAAATTAATTAAGCTAATAAATTGATAAATAAACGACCCCGCTATTATATCACATAAGGTATTATTTAGCACCCTTACCGGCAATATACCCCGTGGTCCAACACAACTGGAGGGAAAAGCCGCCGGAGGGACGGTCAAAGTCCAAGATATCCCCTACCAAATAAAGGTTAGAATATAATCTAGAACCCATAGTTTTAAAATCCACTTCAGTTAAGTCTAGGCCGCCACTGGAAATAATTGCTTTATCAAAACCCAGTAGGCCACCCACTTTCATTTCAAATTTCTTAAATTTCTCAATCAGGGCCAAACGCTCTTCCCTCTTGATCTCATTTATCTCCCACTCTGGATCAATTTCCAACTGTTTTAAAATCAGCTCAAAGATTTTAGCTGGTACTTCCTTGAAACTTAAATTTTTAACTTTTTTATTTATATTTGTTTCAAAAGTTTTTAGCATCATCTCATGCATCATGTCCAAGCCCACGCCCGGGAAAAAATCTAGGGCCAAAATTACTTCCATCCCCGCTTTATCACCGCCGTCCTTAGAATACTCCAAAAGCTCACCAACATTTTTACTCATATTTAAAATAGTCGGGCCAGTCAAGCCAACGTGCGTAAACAAAACCCGACCCTTTTTAGTTAATTCTTTTTTAGAAAAACTGTCAGATAGGGTCCAAACAGAAATACCGACGTTATTAAGGGTTATTCCAGATAGTTCATTTACCCAAGTTTCTTTAATTTTAATTGGCACCAAGGAAGGATTGGCGGCTGCCACTGTATGACCCAAAGCCTTCAGCCATTTAAAACCATCACCAGTTGAGCCGGTTTCCGGGTGAGACATACCCCCAGTGGCTAAAATAAATTTATTAGCTTTAATTTCCGTTCCGTCTTTTAAAATAACAGACTTAATACTTTTCTTTTTATCCAATGAGGGGGTAAAAGAAGAAACTTCGGAAGACATTTTAAACTCCACACCCACCTTTTGCGCTTGCCTAATTAATATATTTAAAACATCTTCACTATTATCACTTTCCGGAAACACCCGGAAGCCGGCTTCAACTTTTATTTTCAAACCCAGATCATTAAAAAATTTAATAGTTTGCGGAACACCAAAAATAGAAAGTGGGGAAAATAAAAAGTTCCCCTTCTTACCAAATTTTGAGACAAATTCCCGGTGATCCGGATTAGCATTCGTAATATTACATCTGCCCCCGCCGGAAATTAAAAGCTTTTTGCCTAGTGCCTCATTCTTTTCCAGCACCAAAACCTTCTGCCCTTCTGCTCCAGCTGTACAAGCCGCCATGATCCCCGCCGGGCCCCCACCCACAATAACCACGTCATACATGTCTTTTACGGTCTCCTTCTTATTTGGAGCCATTTTTACCTTACCAGTGGCTTTTTTAACCGTTTTCTGCCCCACCTGAACTTTTTTTACAACTTTTTTAACCATAACAAATACACTACCACAAAAGAGAATTTATTTCCTTAGGACTTTATCAATCCTCTTGGCCAGCTTGATCATATCTTTTTCTTTGGCTCCTCTGGTGGTTTCCCCAGCAGTACCTAAACGAATGCCGGAAGGATCCATGGGTGAACGAGTTTCATTAGGAATGGTATTCTTATTTACAATAATTCCCTCTTTTTCCAAACGGTTGCTGGCTTCGTCACCACTGATTCCTTTCCCGTCCATAAAAGTATCCACCAAGATCAAGTGACTATCCGTCCCGCCAGAAATAATTTTCCAACCCAGTTTTTTTAATTCATCTGATAATACTTTGGCATTCTTGATTACTTGCTTAGCATATTTTTTGAAAGCTGGAGTAGCTGCTTCTTTCAGCGCTACAGCTACAGCTGCAATTTGATTCATGTGAGGGCCGCCCTGAAGCCCAGGAAAAACCGCCTTATCTATCAGTTCGCCAAAAGTAAAAATTTTACCTTTTTCATTAGTTTGAGTTTTATCTTTCCGCGCAAAGATCAAAGCGCTGCGTGGACCCCGTAAAGTTTTATGAACCGTGGTGGTTACCACATCCGCATAATCAAATGGTGATGGATACGCACCACCTGCAACTAGCCCGGCAAAATGTGACATATCTACCATCAGTATGGCGCCACAAGCATCCGCAATTTCTCTGAACTTTTTAAAATCCACAATCCTAGGATAAGCGGTATAGCCAGCAATAATCATATTTGGTTTTTCCCTAACGGCCAGTTCCTTAATTTCTTCATAATCCAAAACTTCTGTTTCTTTATTCACACCATAAGGCACTTGGGTCCAAATTTTTCCCGTGGCAGAAACTTTATGACCATGGGTTAAATGTCCGCCATGATCCAAGGACATACCCATTACCTTGCCACCTTTTGGTACTAAAGCTAAATAAACCGCCAAGTTGGCCGGCGAGCCAGAAAGTGCCTGTACGTTCACATGCCATTTTTCGGAATTTAATTTAAAAAGCTTCAACGCTCTTTCCTTACAAAGCTCTTCCACTTTATCCGTAAACATTTGTCCTTTGTAATAACGATGACCAGGATAACCCTCGGAATATTTATTAGTGAACTTTGAGCCAAGGGCTTTCAGCACATCATCAGACACATAATTTTCTGATGCAATCAAAGAAATATTTTTCTTCTGCCTAGCTTCCTCTGCTTTTATCAATTTCTCAATTTGTTTGTCTTTCATTATATTTTTATTTCTTTATTCTATCTTTCTCATCAAAACCCCCCGCCACCGTCATCTTGGCTTTTAATACCGGATGTGGATCATAGCCTTCCAAAGTAACCATTTCAGGCCGGAAAGTATCCAGATCTTTTATTTCGTCACTTAAAATTAGTTTTGGGAAAGGTTTTGGTACGCGAGAAATTTGTTCTTTTACTTGCTCCATATGGTCGGCATAAATATGCACGTCACCCAAAGTATGTACAAAATCACCTGGTTCATAACCGGTAATTTTAGCAATGACCATGGTCAAGGCAGCGTAGCTCGCAATGTTAAATGGGACACCCAAGAAGGTATCACAGGAACGCTGATATAACTGACAGGATAATTTGTTTCCCGCGACATTAAAATGTAAAAGAATATGACAAAGTGGAAAAGCCAAGGCTTCGCCAGGTTTAGCCATGCCATATAAAAATTCCGGATCCCATACGGACATGACGGCATGTTTTCTTTCCGGGAAATTCTTCAAAGTATCAATAACCCAAGCCAGCTGATCAATCTTTCTCCCGTCTGTGGCCGGCCAAGCTCGCCACTGTGCTCCATAAATATGCGGGAGGTCACCATGATCCCGAGCAAAGGAATCATCAGTTCTTATTTTTTCCACAAACTCCTCCAAAGTCATATCCGGAAACTCACTCTTGGCCACCTTTTTTTTATAAATTTTATATGGATATTCATTCCAAATCGGAACTTTATGGTCAATTAAATATCTAATATTAGTTTGACCGGACATGAACCAATAAAGCTCATGCATAATACTATTCCAAGGAACTTTTTTAGTTGTTAAAAGTGGAAAACCTTTGGATAAATCAAATCTCATCTGCCGGCCAAAGACACTGGTCAAGCTTGTGCCTGTATTGTGGTCATGCTTCTCCACACCATTAGCCATTATATCTTTCAGGAGGTTTAGGTATTGATATTCTGGGTGATTATTATCCATATTTTTGAAATTTAACCAAAACTTACTTTTTATTTTCCTTTTTTGCCTTTGTTTCCTTTTTTAAAACCTTTGGAACAATATATGAATTCCAGTCATTATTATGATAACGTCCAACCTTCTTATAATCTTTATCCGGCGCCGAGGTCATCTGAGAAAAAATAAGCTGGCCGATACGCATCTTTGGACGAAGGATGATTGGCACTTTGTTTAAATTACACAACTCTAAAGTGATATTTAAATGATGCCCAGGATTGATTAAACCGGCTGTGTTATGGACCAAAAGACCAATTCTAGCCAAGCTGCTTTTTCCGGATAGTTGTATCAGATATTTATCTGAACCAAAAAAATCCCAAGAAGTACCCAAGATACTAACTCCGGGGTGTAAGATATAAGGCTCATCATCTTTTAAAACAATCTCCTGGTTAACGGCAAAAATTTCTTTGACTGGGTCAATGTAAGAAGTACTGTGGCCAGAAGTCATTATGAATTTGTTACCAAGAAGAATATCATAACTGGCCGGATTTAAACGTTCTTCGTTAAAATCTTTTATCTCTATATCCCCCGCCTTAACGGCTTTTTTTATGTCTCTATCAGATAAAATCATGATATTTATTCTTAATTATTCTATCACAAATACGTTATCAGTTCCGTAATACTCGTTCCAATGCTTATTATAATAATCAAACATCCTTTCAAGCCTGTCTTGTGATAATTCGACGACGTTTTTTTCCGCCATGAAAGAAAGGATCTGCTCTTTAGCCTCTTTGACTTTAGATTCATCGTCCACCACTAATTCAAATTCAGCTAAGTAACCATAGCCAGCATTCTTATCAAGACAAACGTGCATATTGCCAGTCTGATACTCCTCCCTTTCACGCGACCATTTAGCCTGATAGGTCAAACCCGCATCAAGTAAAACTTGGTCTAGTTCAGCCAAACTCAAACCCTTTGCCTCTGATTCAAACTCAATTCTCGATACCCCATTTTGACTGGAATGATCATTTATTGAAGCTTTAATAACGAACAAAACCTTCCCATCGGCGTTTCTGGTCCTAATAGATACTTTCTTTCCTTCTTCAGTTATTTTTTTAAAAGCTGGTAACTTTTCGTTGGCGATATAAGGTGACACGGCATTATAAACGACTGATAAATCCGCCGGTGCATTAAAATAATGGTTCAATTGTTTGCCTTTGCCAATTAATTTTAAATTCGAATCTTTTTTTAGAGCTAATAATAATTTATCCGCCTCGGTTTTTGCCCCTAATAAACTCTTAACCTCTATCTCATATTGGTGCATATATTTATTTTTTAACTGTTATAAGGTATATTATATGAGAACACTTTTAAAAAAACAATGATGACAACCTCAACAATAAATATCATAGTTGCCGTTGGGAAAAATAATCGGGCGATTGGCAGTAATAATGCCCTACTTTGGAGAATTCCAGATGATTTAAAGCGGTTTAAAACCATAACTACCGGACACCCTATAATAATGGGTAGAAAGACGTTTGAATCTATTGGTAAAATTCTACCAAACCGGACAAATATCATTGTAAGCAGAAATACGGATTTTAAGGTTGAAGGGGCGCAAGTATTTCATTCGCTTGATGAGGCAGTTAAAAAAGCTTTGGGCATAGATAGTGAGATATTTATAATCGGCGGTGCAGAAATATATAAACAAGCTATAAACATGGCCAATAGACTTTATTTAACAGTTATTGATGAAGAAAAAGATGGTGATGCTTTCTTCCCAGAATACGGTGACTTTACAAAAGTGATTTCCGAGGAAAACAAAACCACTGACACCGGGATTCGGTATCAGTGGTTAGTTTTAGAAGAATAATTATCCCTTCACTTCTACCCACACATACTTTTCTGCTAAAAAGTTGCGCCGGGCCCGCCTCGGTTCGTCAACCTCCGGCCGGTAGAAGTTTACCCCTTCACTTCTACCCCCATAGAACGGCAGGAACCTTCAATGATCTTCATAGCGGCGTTGATGTCATTGGCATTCAAATCAGCCATTTTCTTCTCAGCGATAGCCTTAACCTGTGCTCTAGTGATAGTACCAGCCTTCTTGACCAGCTGCTTACCAGAACCACCTTCAATGCCGGCGGCCTTCAAAATCAAACCAGTAGCAGGCGGAGTTTTTAATCTAAAATCGTAACTTCTATCCTCATAAACGGTAATTTCAACCGGAACAATATCCCCCATCTGCTTGGCAGTGGCGGCATTAAACTTTTGCACGAAATCACCAATATTTATACCTGCCTGACCCAAAGCCGGACCAACTGGTGGAGCCGGATTAGCCTTACCGGCTGGAATCTGTAACTTTAACTTTTTTGTTATTTTTTTTGCCATTGTTTTATTATTCGCAACCCAGAAGCGGAGCTGCCCTTATAAGTTATATTAAATCGGACGAATTTGCAACATATCAAGCTCCACTGAGGTTTCTCGGCCAAACATCAAAACGAGTACCTTCACCTTACCTCGGTCATTATCAATCTCAGAAACCTTACCTTCCAAATCCTTAAATGGACCGTCAGTAATAATAACAGCATCATCCACAGACAAACCACTGTTATGTTTTACCGTACCGGCGTTCATTCGGCTGAAAATACCATCAATCTCTTCTTTACCTAGCGGTACCGGGAAAACTCCCGAGCCCACAAAACCAGTGACGCGCGGAGTATTACGGACGACATACCAAGAATCATCAGTTACAGTCATATCCACTAAAACATAACCTGGGTATATCTTTTCCTCTTCCTCCACCCTCTTGCCACCCTTCACTTTAATTTTTTTCTCAATTGGGACAATCACATCAAAAATCTTTTCGCTCATGTTGAGTGATTCAATTCTTTGTTTCAAATTTCTAGCAACCGCATTTTCATAACCAGCATAGGTATGAATTGCGTACCAATTTCTTCCTTCTTGTATATTTTGTTTGGCCATATTTTAAGATTTAAAAATTAAATAAAAAGTTTCAAGCCAATAGTAAATATATAATCAAAAGCGCCAAGAAAGAAAGCAACAATAATAGAAAATATAACAACAATCACGGTAAATAAAACCGCCTGATTTCTGGTTGGCCAAGTAACATGCTTTAGCTCTCCTTTAGTCTCATTTAGATATTCTCCTATTTTACTCATATTTTTTTAAAATTATCTTATTAAAAAACCCCGTCTCCGAGGTCTTTTAATACTACTACAAAGTTAAGAATAAAGCAATAGCAAATCAAGATGATATGATTTTGGAGGCTTCGCAGGCGGGTAGCCGAGAGAGAGCAAATTTTCAGCAGGAAATTATGCGCACTCCAAAAATTATATCATCTTGATGAGCGTTACTATCTTATCTCATAAGTAATACTGACGTTTGAAGTGATTTTGTTCTCACCAACTGGTATTTGTGGTGCAACGGAATCTCCCCCCATCCCGGTGGCCACCGCCTTATCCATTGAATACATAATCGGATAATTCCCACCTTCGGAAAAGCTGGTAATCCTGACTAATTTAACACCTAACCCTTTAGCCAGTACCTTGGCTTGGGCCTTAGCATCCTGAATAGCTAAATCCCGGGCCTGATCTTTGACAGTATCCTGATTATCTACGCTGAAGGTTAGACCACTGACATCAGTGACACCAAATTCACCGACACCGGAAAGTATCGCCCCAGCATCCGCAATCTTTCTGATTTTTACTTCAACTGTTTGAGAAACCACATAAGCGGCCAAAGTTTGCTTGCTGTTATAAGGATAAATTTGGGTCACCGGACCATAATCATATCTTGGATAAATATTATAATTAGTTGTTTTGATATCTTTTTCATCGACGCCTTTGGTCTTTAAGAAATCAATTATTTTATTTATTTTTGTTGCAGAATCAGTTTGAGCCTTGGACACATCCAAATTTTCCGCGATGACACCAAAAGAAACAGTGGCAATATCCGGCTTGACCACCACCTCACCAGTGCCGGCAACAGTAATGGTATTTATTACCTGATCATTATTCCTATAGCCACCATGACCACCAAAGATCATCCGGCCAATGAAAATCAAAACTAAAATGACGATGATGACCCCTAAAATCTTGCGCCCCTTCCCAGCCATACATCTAGCCGGACACCAGCCCCACATTTGGCACATCTTGCAATCACACCCTTTTTCCTCACACTTATTATCACCGCCACCACAACACGTATTTGTGTTTTGATTATTTATATCCATTTTTTTAATGATTAACTATTAAAACTGATAAACCCCCAACACGGGTATTATAACATATTGATAATGCCGAGTACGATGGTTTTATCTTACAACACTTTCTACTAAGTTTTGAAAAAGTGAAGCTACGGTCATGGGGCCAACGCCGCCCGGAACCGGAGAAATGGCGGAAACAAGATCTTTTACAGACTCAAAATCCACGTCGCCAACTACAGTAACCGAAGGTTTCAAACTAACCCCCTCATCAGATGAGGAGGGGGTGTCATTCTGATGACGGGGGCGGTTGACCGAACTAATTCCCACATCTATCACCACTTGCCCTTCTTTCACATAGTCCGCACCAACTAATTCCGGCTTGCCGATTGCGACAATTAAAATATCTGCTTCTCTAGTTATTTTTTCTGGTTCAAGAGTTTGACTATGAACAACTGTCACAGTGGCACTGTTATTTGTCATCACGGTGGCAATTGGTTTGCCCACCAAAAGAGACCGCCCCATCACCACCACCTTTTTACCATTAACTGGAATATTATAATAATTTAAAAGAGTCAGCACTCCACGCGCCGTAGCCGGCACAATGCCAGTTTTATCATTTGCTAAAAGTTTTTTTATATTTACAGAGCACAAACCATCAACATCTTTTTCTGGCGCCACTTTCTCCACCGCTTCCTGCCAATTCAACGGCGCGGGCAAAGGTGACTGTACAATAATGCCATTAATACTTTCGTCTTCATTTAATTTTTCAATACCAGCTAGAAGCATCTCCTGGGTAATGTGGCCAGCCAGGTCAGACCTTTTTCCTACCTCAAGATCTGACTTTGGTGACAGATCAATGATAAAAGCATTCACGCCAATTTTTTTAGCAAAGGCAATTTTATTTTTTACATAAATTTCAGAATCCGGGTCATCCCCTATCTTGATAATCGCTAAATTTGGCATCACAGTAAAATCACCAATCTTCTTTTTTAAATCGGCCATTATTTCATCCCTCACAATTTTCCCATCTAATATCTTAGGCATCTGACAATACTAATATAATTTAGAAATAATACAACTAACTTACTCGTACCGCAGGGCTTCCATCGGGCTCTTGCTGGCGGCCTGACGGGCGGGATAAATACCAAAGATAAGACCGACCAAAGTAGAGACGACAAAGGCCAAGATGGCGGCGCTAATGGGGAAAGTAAATTGCCAATCTAAACCGGCAAACTTACTGATGATGAGCGAGATAATAAATGACAAACCGGACCCTAAAATAATTCCAATAACGCCGCCAAAACCAGTCAGAATCACCGCTTCAAGCAAGAATTGAGTTAAAATATTTTTGTTAGTGGCACCAATGGCTTTACGCAACCCGATTTCTTTTGTCCGCTCCGTCACGGACACCAACATAATATTCATAATACCAATACCACCCACAATAAGGGAGATGGCGGCCACAGCGGCCAGAAAGGCTGTCAACGCACTGGTAATAGTTCCCAAAGTTTTTGCCACATCCGCGGCGGTGGTCACGGAAAAATCATCCTTATCCGGATCCGTAATATTATGCGAATCCCGAAGGGTAACGGTTATATCCTGAACGGTGGATTTTAAATTTGCTTCAGAATCCGCTTCTACCACAATTCGGCTGTAAAATTTTGTCCCGGTTATATACTGTTGAGTGGTGGTATACGGCATAAAAACAGCATCATCAAAACTGGAAGATGAACCTTTTTCCGGCAACACGCCAATAACTTTAAAAGTGGTGTTTTTAATTCTGATTTTCTGCCCAACAGCGTCATCCGTATCAAAAAGCCTCTGCTTAACTTTATAACCAATCACCACCACCGCGGACCGGCTGAGCACATCATCATTAGTAAAAAAATAACCCCGGTCCGGAACAATACTAAAAATCTCCGGCACTAGTTCCCCCGCCCCAAAGACAGCGACCTGATAAACATTACTGCCATAAACTGCCTCGCCCGATCCCACCACCATTGGCATAACATATTTTCCATCCGGTACATTGGATTTGTTTTTTATTAAATTTAAATCTTTTTCCTTCAAAGAATCGTTCATCGTCTGAGCGGCGGTGGAAGGCCCAAAGGAAATCTTACCGGGTAGAACAATAACGGTAGTAGCACCCAAACCTTTTATCTGACCAAGAATAAGATTCTGCGCGCCCTGCCCTAGAGACATCACTAAAATAATTGAGGTGATACCAATCACAATACCAAGGATGGTCAAAGCAGAACGGCTTTTATGCGTCCTTAACCCATTCACGGCTGTTTTTATACTGTATTTTAATTGCATAATATTTATAAATTATTTTATGAAAGCCCGACCATCTACTCGCCTATTTTCTACCTTTTCATCACTGGCGATTTCCCCATCATGCAAGCGGATAATACGCTCGGCGTATTCCGCCGTGTAAGTTTCGTGCGTAATTAGAATTATAGTATGGCCTAATTCCTTATTTAATTTCTGAATGATTTCAATCACTACCTCCCCAGATTTGGAATCCAAATTACCGGTGGGTTCGTCCGCAAAAATCACGTCCGGATTATTTACCAGAGCTCTAGCGATGGCCACCCGCTGTTTTTCCCCACCAGATAACAACTTGGCACCTTGATTCATCCGGTTTTCTAAGCCCACGGAGATCACCGCCTCACGCGCCCGACTCTCCCATTCCTTTTCCGGCACATCAGAATATAATAAAGGCAATTTTACGTTTTCCAAAACGCTCGCATTTGGTAAAAGGTTGAAAGATTGAAAAACAAAACCCATTTTGGAATTACGGATTTTAGCAATCTCCATTGGATTAAAATTTTTAATATCTTTGCCGTCAAAATGATATGAACCGTCAGTATAATCATCAAGTAAACCTAAAATTTGAAGCAAGGTAGACTTACCGGAACCAGACGGACCCATAATAGCCACAAATTCACCCTTTCGGATGTTAAAAGAAGTGTCACGTAAAGCATTTGTCTTTACACCATCATTATCATAGGTCTTTCCCAGATTTTTAACTTCAATTATATTCATACAAAATAATTAATAAAGACTATAGAGAAGATACCACTTTGTCACCCTCATTTAGGCCTGAGACTATTTCTGTGTTACCGTCAGAACCACGTAAGCCGGTCACTATTTTCTTTTGCAATAATTCGCTCTGATCATTTGGATCCCGGACAGAAACGTATTTACCATCAAGCTGGGTGGTAATGACCCGGTTTGGCAAAATCAAAATATCATTTTTTTGGCCGGTCAAAATATCCAGATTAGCGGTCATGCCGGATTTTACCCGCCCATCCTGGCTCGTAAATTTTAAGGTAACTTTATATGTAGGCACACCATCAATAACTGTGGCCGCCGGATCAATTTTTATCACGGTGGTCTCAAAATTTACATTACTGCCGTAAGCATCCAGAGTAGTTGAGGCTATATTTCCAAGCTTTACTTTGGCAATATCTGCTTCAGGAATAAAAGATTCCACCTCATAATCACCATAAGAAATTATAGAAATAATGTTCCGGCTACTGGGAACAATTTCTCCCATTTTAACGTCAACGCTCGTAACCACACCATCTATTGGTGACCGGATGATTGATTTGGCCAAACTAGCCTCAGCACTCGCCACCCCGGCCTGAGCTTGCTCAATACTAGCTTCTTCAGCCAAGGTGCTATTTTTAGAAATTGTTACTCCCAAACTGGCCGCCTTATATTGGTTAAAAGAAGTAGTTAAAGTATCAATGACTGCGTTTATATTTGTTCGGGCCGTAGAAATATTTAACTTCCAAGTATCAATTTGAGTTTGAGTGGTGACACCATTTTCTGGGCTCAAACTATTTACGGCTTCAGCACATTTGTCCAATAAATTTTTTATGTAGATAAGATTTGCCTTGGCATCATTATAATAAATTTCAAAATTAGACGAGCTATTTAGTTTAGACAATGAGTTATACCAGTCATCCAATAAATAAGTGGCTTCATCTTTCCCTTTTTCAATATCTTCCTGCAAAAAAATATCTGGATTGAAAGATAGTTTAGCCCGATATTTAGCCGGGTCATTAAACAAAGAAAACATTTTATTCCTCACGGAATCATCGGCCTTAGTAAAAGAGTCTTTGAGTGTGTTTACTAATGAAGTTTCCGTCTGAACAAAGTCTAACGTGGTTTTATCAGCATTATCTCCAAATGAAGCGGTCATTTTTTTTAAATTAGCCTTGGCTTGATCTAAATTGGCAATCAAATCAGCGTTAGAGACAGAGGCCAGATTCTCACCGGCATAAACCTTGTCACCTACGGCCACGTTTAAATTCTGAACTTTACCGCCAAGCTCAAAGGCTAAATCCACATCCGCCAGTGGTTTAACATTACCGGTAGCGCTGACTATCTCTGAAAGAGAACCGCGAGTAACAGGAATCTCTGTATAGATAATATTTTCTGAACTATTTTTAATAATTAACCAGAGTATTAGGATTATAATCAAGGCAATAATAATTGACCAGATTTTATGATTCTTCACCCAGCCCCAAAAAGATTTAAATATATTTTTCATATACCTATTATAGCATAAATCATATTTCTCAGAATACTCTCGTAGTGATTAGTCCGCGTTAAACGAAGAGAGTATTTTGAGAAATATGATTTTACTAACAAAACCAACGAGAGAAAATACCGGCAGGCAAAAGGCGGTGGGATTTACTTTCTTCAATGGTTAATTCCCCACTTTCAATATTACCTCCAAACTTTTTTACTAATATTTGCAAAGAATTTGCATAAGCAATGGCGGAATAACCGGCCGAGTAACCATTCACCAAAACAAACAAAGGTTTATCTGATAAAATTTCCAAACAAGAATCCAATAATTTGGTAAAATCTTCTTCAATTTTCCATAGTTCATTATTGGCGCCATGGCCGAAAGCCGGCGGATCCATGATAATGGCATCATATTTATTTCCGCGTTTTATTTCTCGTTGCACAAACTTTCTGGCATCCTCTTCTATCCAACGGACTTTTTTATCATCCAGTTTTGAGGCCTCGGCATTTTGCTTGGCCCAAGTGATAGCACTTTTTGACCCATCAATATGTGTTACTTCCGCCCCAGCACTTAAGGTGGCGAGCGTGGCCCCACCAGTATAACCAAAGAGATTTAAAACTTTTATTGGTCTCCCGGCTTTCTTAATTTTATCTTTAAGCCAGATCCAATTAGGTTCATTTTCCGGAAAAAGCCCGGTATGCTTAAAGGCGGTTGGTTTAATTAAAAAACTTAACTCCTTCATCTTTATAAACCACTCACTAGGCATAGTTCCCTGTGGTGAGCTTGTCGAACCATTTTTCTTCCATTTACCGCTATTACCATCACGTAAAAAAGAAGCATCCGCCTTTTTCCAATCATCTTCCGGCAAATTCTTCAGCCATAAAGCCTGCGGATCCGGACGCCTTAAAACATATTGGCCGAACCGCTCTAATTTTTCCCCGTCTCCGGAATCAAGTAGTTCATAATCCTGGCTAGCTTTTGTTTTTAGTATGATTAAATTTTCCATATTTCAAAGTATATAGTATTTTATGAATAGTATCTAGTGACTGAAAAGCCCTCTCAGTATAAACCTTGCTTCGCAAGCTATTTATACCAAGAGGGTCTTCTGTGTGGGTTTCTCACATCGGTCTGATAATCCGAGGACGCCGATCATGCACATACCAACAGATACGGCGGTTGATTTGGAACACTCCAATCCGGAAGCCCATTCGCCTTTTAAAAGCGACAAAAACGAGGAAAAATTCCTCTCCTTTCTTCTTGAGAAAAAAGTTAAAGTGATCACTGGTCTCCGTCGTGAGAAGGTCTGGATTTTCCTTAACCACCCAGATGATTTGATCATTGGTCATAACTGACTGATCCAATCTACCAAAAGCCAGGAAGAATCTCTCAGCATCACAATTCACAGCGAGCTCCAATGATTCAACTCTTGTCTTTGGTCGAGGCTCATCTATTCCATTCAATCCGAACCTTACAAAATCATCAGCGATATAGTGGCTAAAAGCATCCGACCCTGGGATGATTTTACTACCATCCGTTGCGGGGATTATTGCGGTTAAACCAAGGCGTTTAAAATGCCCTAGGAATAACTGGTCGGGTCCAAAATCGAGCATGGACTGATTTGCATCATCGCCAATTTTCTTAGTCATATAAACACTCCTCATGTGTTAGAAGGTGCAAAAATCGTTTGTTTATTATCCAATTATGTTTATATCATATAATCTAAACAAAACAAGACTTTACTTGTCGATTATTTTAATTAATATTAACGACACCCTGACGTATTATTTCTACCCTATTTTCGATAATTCTAACTAAAGTAGATGGCGCGGAATCAAGCTCTCCCCCATCCTCATAAAAATCTACTTCGTCTCCAAAATATTTCTTGGCCTCCTCAATATTTTTCGCCGGTGGCTGATAGGAAATATTCGCACTGGGTGCAACAAGTGGCCCAGTTTGTTTCAGTAGGTCAATTAAATCTTCCTTATTAGGTAAACGAAAGGCGTTAGTATTGTCAGGATTTCGTAAATACTTGTACTTTGGTAAATTAGAAAATATCTCCAAACTCATTTTACCAGGCCAATATTTATTTAAAAATTCTATATTTTTTTTAGAAAGATTAATGTCAAATAATTTTAAATCATCTATTGAAGATATAAGAACGATGAACGCTTTATTATCTGCTCTTTTTTTTAGTTCTGAAATCCTTTTTACCGTCTCAGGCAAAAGAGCACTTCCAACTAAACCATAAATAGTATCTGTAGGAATCACCCCTACACCACCATTTTTAAGAATTTCTATATCCTGTTTCTGCATTTGTTATTTCAAACCAGTTCCACCGTTTAAAAGTCCTTCCGTGCCTTCCGCATAACTCTTAATAACATTAAAGGCGTCGTCAAGCTGTTCTAAATAAAGGCCACCGTGAACCCGGTCTAAATCTGCCATCATTTGACTTTTATCAACCCTCCCGTTTTGCAGCAAAGCTCCTAAGATTGCAAATTTATATATCCGCTGGCTTTTGGTTTTTGGAGATTCCGGCTCTTCAGCATCAGCGTCACTTAACTTATTTAAATTATACTCACCCCATATTTTTTCTGCCTCTAGTTGTCTTCCCTCATACTCGGCATATTTTCTCTGAAGCATGGCTATTCTTTCCTCATCCTTAGGTAAAACTATTTCTACCAAATTCACTCCCTCAACAGTTGTATTTTCTGGCATTGTTTTTAATCCAATTAAATTAATAAATCCTACAAATGATCCTCAGTATCCGCTTCGGCTATAGCCTTGGTCTCATGAACTGTGCCGTCCACATGATGCGGTGGCATATAAATGGTATAAAGTTTTAAGGATTTATCTACTGAAGTATTTATCACATTATGCATTGAACCCGCCGGCACCACCACCGCAAAACCATTTGAAATGGCAGCTTCCTCGCCGTCAATAATGACCTTGCCATCTCCGCTATCAACACGGAAAAATTGATCCGTATATTTATGTACCTCCATCCCAATTTCTTCGTTTGGCAACAAGCTCATTACCACCACCTGACCGTGCTGAGAAGTAAATAAAACTTTTCTAAAATTATTATTATCCAAAGTCTCCTGCTCAATATTTTTTACAAATCCTTTCATATATTTTTATTAACAATTAAGAGTCAAACTTATAAAAGCTCTGTAATTAAGTATAGCAAATTTATTAAACTTTAGCTTTCTTCTGCTTGTAATATAACCAACCCAATGATACTAAGACGGCGGTAATTACAATAATGACAATGGTGGATTCCAGACTAATGGTATTTTTCTTAAAAAAGTATATAGCCACCCTGGTGCCGTTAAAACCTAAATAAATGTAAATAAAATCACGAATAATAGAACCAATGAAGCTGGAGATCAGGAAGAGTTTGAGACGGACCTTCAACAAACCGCAACCCACGGATAAAAGCGAGCTTGGCATAAAAGGTAAAGCACGGAGAACGGTCAAAATGATGTAATCCTTCCAATTTTGACTTAAACGAGCACCAAAACTTTTAATTTGCTCTGGCGTAATACCAAAAAACTTGGAGATTTTACCGGCCAACAAATCCTCCACCTTATCCACAATAAAATACAAAATAGTTGAGCCCAAAGTCTTACCTACTGCTCCAATAATAGCAAGCATAAGCAAACCATAATAGTTATAATGCTGTAGAGAAGCGATAGCTCCGGTAGTAATCATAATGGACGGTGAAGGAATGATGGGTAATATTTCATCAAAAAAAGAAACCAAGGGGGCAAAAATTGCCAGATGGACGTGGCTGGCGTAGGAAATTAAAAAGTGTTCCAAGTTAAAAAACATATATTGATAATTTACATTACACTATACACGCTTGAGAGCTCCAAGCCAAGCGCCCAGGCAGAAAAACCATATAAACCATGTTCTTTTATTAAAGCAATTTTCTGCTTAATACTTTTGGCATTTTCATACCAAATACGGTAGCCAACCCCACCTTTCCAAAAGTCAAAATACGGTGCCTGTTCATCTTCATCAAAACTAAAATTAACTTTATATTTATTTAAAACGTTTTGTATCCCCTCATTACCGCCTATCCCCACTCTCTTACCATCTACATGACGCCACTGCCAATAATAAAAAGCTAAACCAAGAGATATTTTCTCTTTAGGAATCTTTGTCAGACTGAAATCAATCACCTTGTTAAGCCAATCATACCCAGCCACCGGCCCTTGAGAGTTTGGGTCATCATAGGACATCAGGCTGATAAAATCCGTGCTTTTTGCCAAACGCGCATAATCATAAACGCCAATTATTCTCTGCCAAAGATTTTTAGGATAATCTTCTGGGTTCTCTGAGACCTGAGCGATAACCGCTACGCTTAATTTTAAATTATTTTTTTGAAATACCGTATAAGCTCTTTCAATAAACTCAGAAAACTTATTACGATAGGCCAGTTCCATTTGCTCAAAATCTATCTGCCAGCCAATGTAACCAAAATCCTTAGCCTCTAAAATAAGATTATTAATCAGTATTTCCTGGCGCGCCGGATCATTTAAAAAACTTTCACAAGTGCTAGTGCTAAAGGCGCCATTCGTCAAAAGCGGCATTACTTTTATTTTATTTTTCTTGGCAAAAGCCAGAAGGTCCGGCTTGATTGTTCCAATCAAATGCCCGTTTTTATCCACCTGATAATTTTGTGGAGCAAAAGTATCAATGGATTTAGGGTTGGCAAAAAATGATTTCCGCGCATTTGCCCCCTCTCTAAAATAGAATAAACGTTCATAAGCGGCGGCTTCAGCCTTGGAAAAACCAAGCAGGCTAAAAAGTCCAAAAAGTGTCAGACTTAAAAAAATAATTCCTAAAAATTTATTTCTCACCTCCGTATTCTAACACAAAAATCTATATTTCTATCTTAGAAAACTGCCAGGCGCCAATTACAGTGATAACAATGACAAAAACCAGGAGAACGGCTAAATCCAAGCCAAGACCAAAATGGGCAGCATTTGAAAGGGCCCCGCGCAAGGCATCCACCCCATAAGAAAGCGGGTCGATCCTAACAATTGCCTCAAAAGTAGAAGGTAAACTATCCACGGGGAATAAGGCGCCGGACAGGAAAAATAACGGCATAACAAGAAAGTTCATGATTAACTGAAAGCCCTGCATATCCTCAAGGCGCGAAGCAATAGCTGTGCCAAGAGCGGTGAATAGCATAGCAATCAAAAACATGATGACGAAAGAGAAGATTGCCATCAGGAAAGAGTCTGGTCTAAAACCAATAAATAAAGTGATAATAAAAACTATCAGACCTTGAATAGTAGCCACCGTAGCTCCGCCAAGCGTTCGCCCAATCATTATTTTTGTTCGGCTGACCGGGGCGACTAAAGTTTCTTTTAGAAAACCAAATTGCTTGTCCCAAATCACTTCAATCCCCGCAAAAATTGCTGAGAAAAGAATGCTCATGGCAATAATTCCCGGCGCTAGAAACTGAATGTAATTTCCCCCACCCGCTTTAGCGTAAATAGGTCCAAAACCAAAACCAAGGGCGACTAGGAAAAGAATCGGCTGACCCAAGGAACCAACAATTCGTGACTTTGAACGAATATATCTTTTAATCTGTCTTAACCATAAAATATAAAGTATCATGATTTTATTTATTAATATTTACCTTTGTCCGCGCCACATTTTCATCATATCGGCACCAATACTGCCGGAGGTTTCTCGAATATCCTTACCAGTCAAGGCCAAAAAGGCCTCCTCCAACGTCTTGGTATTTGTCTGTTTCTTTAAATCTTCAGACTTACCTTGGGCTACAATCACGCCATGATCAATTACGGCGATAGTATCAGCATTTTTATCTGCTTCTTCCATATAATGAGTCGTAAAGAAAACAGTCAACCCTTCTTTTTGACGAAGTTCCTTAATATAATTCCACATCAGGTTTCTAGTCTGCGGATCCAAACCTAAAGTGGGTTCGTCTAAAAACAAAACCTTTGGATGATGAAGGAGGCCGCGGGCAATTTCTAAACGGCGTTTCATCCCGCCGGAAAAATTCTTCACCAAATCATCTTTTCTCCCCCACAGCTCCACCATAGTCATCAGTTCTTCAATTCTTTGCGTGTAAACCTCTTTTTTTAAACCATAAAGTACTGCGTGAATATACATATTCTCGTAAGCGGTCAATTCCGTGTCCAAACTAGGGTCTTGAAAAACAATACCAAAAGAATGCCTGGTTTGATCCGGATTTTTATGAGCATCAAAACCATTTAGGCTAACTGAACCAGAAGTTGGCTCAAGCAAAGTGGTAAGCATTCTGATAGTGGTGGTTTTACCCGCGCCATTTGGCCCCAAAAAGGCAAAACTCTCACCCTTATTCACGGAAAAGGAAATATTCTTAACTGCCTCCACTTTTTTAAAGCTTTTTACCAAGTTTTTTACTTCAATAATTTTTTCTGTAGTATTTTCTGACATTTTAATTTAAAATACCATGACAAGCTATTATAGCATAACTTATGTTATACTTAAGATCTTATTAATTTTATTAACTACTTAATCAAAAAAATATATGTTAACCACCATCGCAATTATCTTGATCATTCTCTGGGCCCTAGGTTTAATTACTTCTTTTACGATTGGCGGATTCATCCATATCCTCCTGGTCATCGCCATTATTATGATCTTAATCCGAGTAATTAAAGGCGGAAAAGTATTGTAAAATTTTATAATTAACCTTATTTTGCTTTAGTAGAATCCCCTCGAAGAGTGGCAATAGATTACCATAATCTATTTTAAAATAATATTAATTAAAAACCAATCAGTTTAACCTTGATATACAGAGTGAGCATACCAATCACAAAACCATAGACAAATACAAGAGTGCTGTTAAATTTGGCACCGCCCCTAATAAAATACATAATGAAAAGCAAAACAATTAAAGCGATAGCGACGCCGATAAAAAATGTCATTAATGTTTTCATCTAGTAATTGTAACAGATGGTAAATTAAATAACCATTAAAAATTAGCCCTTTCTCGTATACTACTTGACAAATACTTATTTCTGGGTGATAATCGGGGGTCGAACCCGAACTTGACCCTCCACAGGGGTCCGTGCTGCCGCTACACCATAATCACCATGTATTGCTCCTTCAAAAAACTACTGATAGCTTGGGGCAGACTCATTTATACCACTTTTATAGGCGGAAAGTCTAGCCAGGGCATATAACAGGCTGGATAAACGGTTCAGATAAGCCAGGGTGTTTGGAGATATTTTTACTAGGCCTTCCGCCATTACCGCTACCACTCGCCTCTCCGTCTTTCGTGCCAAAGTCCGCGCAAAGTCCAGTTCCGCGGATTCAATAGATACACCTGGAATAATAAAAGAGGTGACGGGAGGAATTTCTTTTTCAATACCGAGAATTAAATCCTCAGCTTCTCTTATTTTTTCTTCACCAATTATTTTATCTGCCCCCGCCACCTCCGCCTGAATGATAAAAATATTCTCCTGCATTTCCTGAATTATATCCGCCGCTCTTTCCGGCCCCACGGAATATAAAGTAATATTTCTCTCCGCTAATTTAGCTTTTACAATCCCTAAAAAGGAATTTGTCTCGTCCAGTGCCCCCAGCGCCTCAGCCACCGCTGAACTTTTTGAAAAGCGCTGGTCGCAGGCAAAAGCGCTCGTTTTCCCGTCATCTCCTTTTTTAGTGTAGAGCATAAATTTATTATATCATCTTTGGTGCCCGGGAGAGGACTTGAACCTCCACACCTTACGGCATACCCACCTCAAGGGTACTTGTCTACCAATTTCAACACCCGGGCATTTGAAAGGTAAATATAGCTTAAAATGAGATAAAACTCAACATAATAAAAGCTGTAAGGTGTTACTTTTTTGTGCCTTACGGACTGAGATTTTCAGCAGAAAATCGAGGGAGTAGAGAAATAATTTTGAGACGACAAAATTATTATCGTGCAAAGAAAAAGAAATATCTTACGGCTTTTATTTCGTCTCAATAGGAGCTTCCTCTACAATTTCTTTAGCATTTATAATATTTTTCATCTTTCGGCGGATTTCCTTGGCAGCTTTGTCTCGGACATTGTAGAGTTTTGAGCGGCGAGTCTTGGACTTTCTGACCACTTCTATCTTATCAATATTGGGAGAATAAAATGGGAAAATTCTTTCTACACCCACACCATCAATCACCTTTCTGACAGTCATGGTACCACCGGCTTCATTACCATGCTTACGAGCAATCATCAAACCTTCAAAAATCTGAATACGGCTCTTGTCTCCTTCTACAATTTTCTGGTGAACACGCACAGTATCCCCGGCCTTAAGGACCAGTTTCTTTCGCTCTTCAATGTTTACTGATGAAATTTTCATTCCCGTAATCTAGCACACTTAATCCTTTTTCGCAAACGTTCCAAAGAAATCCACGGCCTTTTGAAAATCCGGCGGATAAGGAGCTATTATTTTAATAAATTTATCATTTGGTAAAGTAAATTCTATGGAATAAGCATGAAGGGCCAAACGGCCGAGAGTTATAGGCGCTTTCCTGGGCACGGAGTAAAGGCGGTCTTCTAATATCGGGTGTCCTATATCCGCAAAATGCACCCGAAGCTGATGCGTCCTTCCTGTCCGTGGGTTAGCCTCAATCAAGGAAATCCTCTCTTTTCTGGCTAGAGTTTTATAGTGAGTCACCGCCTCTTTCTCTTCCCCACGCACGGCTTTTCCGGTGGCTTTTTTTCTAAAATCACTTTTATTCCGGCCAATTCCTAAATTGATTATCCCCTCATCATAACGAACATCACCATACACCACGGCATGATAAGCCTTTTCAATTTCTCTCTCTAGAAACTGCTTTTTTAAAAAGTCATAAGTTTTTTGATTTTTGGCAATCAAAACCACGCCGGAAGTTTCCCTGTCAATCCGGTGGACAATCCCCCATCTTTTTATTATTTCACCGGTACCAATTTTTAACGGCTCACCCACATCTTCGCTCGCCGGATATTTTTCCCTGATCCAATCCACCAAAGAATTTTCTTTAGTCCGACCATCAGTATGTATCACAAAACCGCTTGGTTTATTCACCGCCAGTAAATTATCATCTTCATAAAGAATCGGGATTTCCATAATTTGTTTTGTGGGCGATACAGGACTCGAACCTGTGACATCTTCAGTGTAAATGAAGCGCTCTACCAACTGAGCTAATCGCCCGATGTGCCCCCGGTAGGAATCGAACCTACATCAAAGCCTTAGAAGAGCTCTGTTCTATCCATTGAACTACGAGGGCAAACTTCTATCTGGGCCAAGAGAATATAACAGTTTTAAAGGCTTGGGTCAACCATTTTAACAGAGCTCGCCTTAGCCTTAATGAAATCGGCCTGCTTGGTCTCTAAAATCAGTAGATCCGCCTGAAGTCTTTTTTCGTCTACTGTTTTCACCGATACGCTTGTCGGTGATATCTCTGACGTCAAATAACCGCCGGCAATTTTATTACTCAGATATACTCTCCAGGCAAAAAGAGAAATTGAGAAAACTCCAACAGCAAAAACTAAAACAATAATTTTCCAATCTCGAGCAAAATTAACCGGCCAGGCCATCTGGCCATTAGCCTTTTTTACATCCAGTTTTTTAGCAAATATTTTTTTAAAATCAATATTTATCATCTAATTATTAAGCTTAGCTACAGAGAAATCTATAATTGCCGACCAAACCTTACCAGTAGGTTTTGTATTAACATCAGAAACCCCTTCCGAATTTAGATTTATTGAAATACTATTTAAATAGGCCACTTTGGGTAAGTTTTCTATCCCTTTCAAAAAATTAAAAGAATTATTCCAACTGCCGGAAGTTTCAAATTTATAACGGATGACAGAAACAACACTCGAAGAAGCCATACCGATTGCCGGTTCATAATTAAGAGTTTTCTTTTGAGCCACACGGCTTTCCAGAGCTAAGTTTTCCAAATATTTAGTAAAATCTACGGTTTCAGAATTACCAGCCCCAACAAAATACCCCGAAAGTTTATCCCGATTAATCATGGAGGAAGATATTGCCTCTTTTAAATTTAGCTCTCTTAAACGTTCCTGGGAAGAAATATCCAGCTGTTTGACCTTGTCATTAATGCTTATTATTTTAGTCAATAATAAACCGGTAAAAATAATATCCAGTACAATAACTCCAATGAATAAGATAACGGACATTATTAATATTTTTTTAGAGTAATTTAATTTCATATTGTTACACTCATATTTAAGGTAAAGGGAATGTCTTTATCTATAGCAAAATCAGAAACTGGGGACTCTACATTAGGAAAGTCGGCTTTGGCCTTTAGATCGTCAATGAAAGTAACCAGACCCTCCCTATTTTTAGCCAGACCGCTAACTAAAAACTGACCTTGCCCCTTACGAACCAAGGTGAAGGATAATTTAGTTATGATAATGGATGAGTTTTTATTTTGGATAATTTTATTAAAATAAACTGAAGGTATAAAATTATTTTTGTTATAAAACTCTACAGCCTTCATCTCGTCAGAAGTCTGATTGGCTATCTTTGAAGCACTTTCCCCGACATTTTCTTTATTTTCTATGTTTATAACATTTTTAAATTGTTCAGCGACAGCCTGATCTTTTTTACTGAGAGAAATGTAATAAGGTATCACATAAGCCAAGAGAAATAAGCCCAAGATGGATAAAATAATCAGGGAAACGGAAGACAGACGGATTAAATAATCCATTTTTACAATCTTTTTTTGTTTTTCAGTAATTAAATTTGCCATATTGATTAAAATAAACTAAGCCCGTTAACCACCGCCATATCCTCAGAATCAATTTTGCTTATTTCCGGCACATAAGTATCTAAATTAAAATTATTTGTCCAAACATCCGCCACACCAACTTTCATATCTAAATTAACCGAGAGATATTTATCAAAACCCACAATCATCGCATCTCGCCCGCATAAGATAATACGGTCAACCTGGGTATCCACATCCTCGCGCTGATTACAATAAGAAACAAACTTATAAATCTCGTCTTTGATGGCGGAAATAGTGTTTATAAGATAAGAAAAAATCTCCATATTGTCGGGATTTTCCTGATACAACTTTTCTTTCTTGATTTTTAGGGCTTCTTCCGGCGTAACTTTAAAATACTTGGCCAATAGATCAGTAAAAGTGGAACTGCCAAAATTTAAGGATGAGGTCTGACAGACAACTCCGGAAATGACCAAGGAAAGAATAATATTTGACTCCCGAATATTAACAACGACCGAGACCTGTTCATTAGAGTCCCGAACCACGGACTTAGCAACATTATTCGATTCCGGACTAAAAAATATGGGGGTCAAGCCTGTCCAATTAAAAATCTCCTGAAGCTCTTCTATTACTTTCAGCGGTGCGACTGAGACAACCAGATCCAAACCGTCATTTTTTTTAGAGTTTGGTAATAAATCATAATCAAAAACGGATTCTTTGGCTGATAGTGGGACATTTTCCTCAATTTTAAACTCTAAAATATCACGAATTTCTTTTGGCTCTAATCTTGGTAAATGAGTTTTAAAAATATAAGTTTTTTCCTCAGGGATAGAGAAACGGACAAAACTGACATTTGTTCTTTTCTTGACATCTAATAGGGCCTTTATAACTAAATCTTTCTTAATGATTTCACCTGATGAAACGGCACCTAGCGGTAATGGAACAAAACCATATTTGTCAGGCAATAACCCTCTCTCTGTGCTTTTGGTAACCAAAAAAGAAATACCCTCCGGTAAGATCTCCAAAGAAACAGCCGGCATTTCCAAAAACTTTGGTGGGGTAAATAATTTTGAATATAATACTTTGTGAGACATAAATTTACTTGCCCGCCCATAGCCTTTAGCGAAGGAGGGTCTCATATTATTATAGCATAAAAAAAGAAATTATTTAGCACAGCTACCGGTCAATATTTCATCTGGCATTTCAAAAATAGAAAATGGCTCTTCTCCTCCCCCTACCGCGAGTATCATACCGTTACTCTCCAGACCCATAAGTGGTTTGGGTTCAAGGTTTGTGACAAAGGCACACTTTTTATTTACCAAATCAGTAATATCGGGGAAATATTTAGCAATCCCTGAGATAATTTGCCGCGGACCGGTGGCTTCCGCAAAATCCACTGAAAGTTTTAAAAGTTTCTCGGATTTCTCAATTTTCTCCACCGTTAAAATCCTGCCAATCTTGATTTCAACTTTTTTCCAATCCTCATATTTTATTTTGGAAACCGCTATTACTCCCCCTTCTTCTTTTTTTATTTCATCCATGTTTTTATTTTGTTACTCTATTTAAATAACTTTGTAAAATTATCGCCGCGGCTGATGCGTCAAGCATCTTATTCTCACCGGTCACTTGGCTGGCTTGAACTGAGGTCATAAATTCCGGCTCATATATCACCTTAAAACCTATTACCTCCAACTGCTTTTTAAAACCTTCAATTTTCCACATGATGGGGTTTATCTGTCCTTGAAAATCTCTGGATTCTCCCATTATTACGAATTTAACAGTATTTTTCATGCATAAATCTACTATATTTTTAAGTAAATTCTGATCATTTGCCAAAACCACACTGGGAAAGGCAATCTTTCCATCTTCATCAGAAACGGCTATCCCCACCCTTTTCTCTCCAAAATCAATACCTAAATATTTCATTACCCTATCTTACACTAAAAAATGGTTTGATGAAATAAGAAAATAATGTATAATTTGAACATCACAATTATTAATTTTAATCATTTAAAAGAAAATGAATTCATCAGTCTTTAGCGGAGATCCCATATCATATTTAAAAGCCAATCCTTGGGTAGTTATCCTCATTATCTGGACCGCAGTTTGGAAAGCCATTGCTCTTTGGAAGTCCGCCCGGAATAATCATTTGGTAATATTTATTATACTTACCGTCCTAAACACGGTTGGTATAGCAGAAATAATATATCTAGTTTATCTTTACTTGATTGCTAAAAATAAGATCTCCCCTTTTTCTGAAGTAATAAAAAAATTCAAGAAACAACCCTAATCACTTCAAAAAACACCCCGATGTACATCGGGGTGTTTTTTAAATCTATTTTGCTTTCTTTGGTTTCTTCTTTTCTTTTTGCTGCCTGTTGTTTCCTTTTGCCATTTTTTTAGTTGATTAACTAATTGCTAATAATGTAATTATTATAGCATAAAAGTTTAGATATTTGATATCAAAAATACTTACTTGAAAATATCCTTAAAATATGTCAGTATTTCTCTGTTACGGAGGAGTGGCCGAGTGGTTTAAGACAACAGTCTTGAAAACTGTCGCGCTCGCAAGGGTGCCGTGAGTTCGAATCTCACCTCCTCCGCGATTAAGAGCTTAGTTATCCCGCACGAGATGCGTCTGTGTATAAAGTATATTTATACCTTATAATTCGTATCTAAAAAGTTGTTAAATGAACCCATTAAACTAATTAAAGTTTCTGGAATTTTTTCATATTCAAAATTATCTATTTTCTTAATAGGAACAATCTTTGTAGAGGTGCTAGTTAAAAAGGCACCGTCATATTGAGATAAACTATTTAGTGGTATATTTCTTTCTTCAACGATAAAACCATTATTCCTTGCTACCTCAATAACATGCTTTCTGGTAACACCGAGTAAAATATCTTTTTCTAATGGTGAATAAAGGGTGTTTCCTTTAATAGCAAAAAAGTTAGTCCTTGTCCCTTCAGTTATATTTCCATCTCTATTTATCAAGATAGCATCATAACTGCCGTTATTCTTTGCATCTCTGTAGGACAAGTAGCTTTGTAACATATTAAGAGTCTTAGACTGAGGGTAGATTCTCTCGTATTGGCTTGTAATGGTACTTATACCGTCTTTGTAGAGCTTCTTATCAGGAAATAGAGGGCTACTGCAAAATATATAGAAGTTAACGTCTTCTGGCTTTGTTGCTCCGATGAGAAGCATTTTCATGTTGTATGTAAGCTCGTCGGTATGGTTTATCGTATCCTCAATATATTTCTTAATATTATCAGCGGTAAGTGTATGTTCCAGTTTAATAATTTCAGCAGACTTAATTAAACGTTCAATATGATCATCAAGAAATAAAGCCTTCTTATTATTAACACGAATAGTCTCATAAACCCCAAAACCATAGGCATACTCAACTGAGAGTAAAGATACGGTAGCTTCGGCTATTGGTAGGATAACTCCATTTTTTGAGAAAAATTCAAATTTCATTTAATTAAATTAGTTTATACAAGTCTATCCAACGTAATAGGGTTAATAAACTAAAAATCTGATTGGTCCGTAAAGAAACTGGCTCACTTAAAGGTAACCAAGAAACCAGTGACTTTCCTCCGCTATTATTACCTTCCAGAGTGTTTATAAGGTTTTCAAAATCAGAAGCAACTTTCTCAAACTTTTCTCTATTAAGAATCTTCCAAATTCTATCTGAACTCCTAGTTATACCCCTTTTCAACTCCTGTAAGATTAATTTATGTGAGGTTAAATCTTCATTAGCTGGAAAAGCTGACTTCTTTCTGAAGGTGATTTTCTCAGGCAAAATATCTCCAAAAGCTTTTCTCAAGGCCATTTTCTCATTATCTTGAGTAATGTTGTCCTTCATTGGTATATTCAACGATGCTCTAATGAAATCTGGATCTACAAAAGGCACTCTAGCTTCAACTGAATTAGCCATAGCCGCTCTGTCATTACCGTCTTCAAGATACTGCAAGAATCTTTTTGCGTAAAAATACTGCATTCTATCTGTTGCGTTCTTACTTGGGCATTTAGAATAATTTGTCTCAATTATTGAGTCTATAATTGAATCAAAAGAGATTTGTTTCAAAAATTCCTCAGTAAAAAAATCTTTAACATAACTTACTCTACTCAGAAAAGCCTTTTTTAAACTTTCGGCGGATTCACATATCTCTTTGTCTAATTTTAGACCTGGAAATTTATGATAGTAACCCAAATTAAATTCGTCAGATCCTTCACCAATTAGAGCAACCTTAAATCCGGCTTCTCTTATTGCTTCGTAATTTGCCAACATACCTATTCTTCTAATACTATCTACTGGACCATCATTAGCAACAATACACCTGTTAATATATTCCGTCATATTTTGCGGAGTAATAATTGGACCAGCGAGCTTTATTTTGCAATAGTCTGCCATAATCTTTGCATGTTCGTAATCTTCATTACTATCTCCAGAGTATTGAATACAAAAAGCGGTGATATCTTTTTTATCTTTGAATTGAGTTGCGATTGAGGCAATAAGACTTGAATCTAAACCTCCGCTCAAAGCAACCGCGATAGGAAGCTCATCTGGTATTCTATCCTTAACGGATTGAGTCAGTGTTTCTTTTAAGGCTAGTTCATTACCATTTTTATCTTCATCAGAGACTATGGGAATATCCCAATACTCAGTTAGTGTTAATTTATTATCTTTAAGAAAGGCACAGTGTCCTGGCGGAAATTGTTTTATATCTTTGAAAAAAGAGCTTTTCTCATTTTGATTCCCAGCCGCAAAAGCATGAGACATTAATAAATATTCGGCAATTGAATTCATATCAATTTCTTCTGAAACGCCTGGATATTTTAAGATTGCCTTTGGTTCTGATGCAAAGACAAATTCGCTGTCAGTAAAAGCATAAAATAAAGGGCGAACACCAGTTCTGTCTCTTGCTATAAATGTCTTTCCAGTTTCGCAATCATATAATACAAAAGCAAACTCTCCGATAAGATGGTCTACGCATTTCTCTCCCCATTCCTGATAAGCAAAAATAATAACCTCAAAATCAGATGGTGATACAGAAATGTATCCTTTGGTAGCGAAATATTCCTTTAATTTTTTAAAGTTATAGATCTCACCGTTAAAAACTAAAGCAATCTCAAAACCAGAACCATTCTTTTTTGGAATTGTAATTACTGTTGATCTACCGTCTAGTCCAACAAGGCTTAAACGTCTATGACTAAACATCACATTACCTCCTGGAGATATGTAATGTCCAAGAAAGTCTGGTCCTCTATGCTGTAAAACTACACCCATTTCAAGAATTTTTAATGGGTTCTTAACTTCTCCTCGGCTACTGATGATTCCACTTATTCCGCACATAAAATTAAAGTTCTAGAGAATTAGCGTTTCCTGTTAATGAAAAGACGATTGTTTTGTCCTGCCCATTCCATTCTTTTGCAAGCTCTATTGCTCCCTTAATAGCATAACAAGACTCGGCAGCTGGTTTTATTCCTTCTACTTTTTCAAAATAGTCTTGAATAGGATCAACATCCTTATTGCTGTAAGCTCGTGCTTTGATTAATCCCTTATTTACGAGTAATGAAAGCAAGGGGTTTTTACCGTGATAATTAAGACCACTGGCACCTAACTCCTTCGGAACAAAACCATTACCCAGTGTGTACATTTTTGCTCTAGGCATTAACCTGGCAATATCTGGGTTTTCATATCGATATTCTCCTTTAGTGAAACTTGGGACACTTGCTGACTCAATTGCAAGCATAAGTGTTTTTTTATGATCAGCGACAAAAGGAAAAACTAAACCTGAAAAACTACTACCGCCACCCACCACCCCGACAAGAGCGTCAGGTTCAATGTTCAGATCTTCAAGTTGTTTTTTTAGTTCCATTCCTAGCACTGTGTTATGAAGTGCGGAATAAGCGGTAAGGCAACCTAAAGAAAGTTTAAATTTAGGGTTTTCCCTTACTCTTCTAAGAGCAATACTGAGACCAGAAGCGATAGTTCCTTCTTTTGTGGTTACTGGAACAACTTTTGCACCAAAACTTTCCATGACTTTTACCTTATCAAATTTTTGATCATAGTTCCTTTTTTCCATATATATTTCAGCAGGTAAACCGAACTCATGACACGCCAAAGCCATACCCATACCCCAGTTTCCTGGACCAGTATCACCAACTAATAACTCAACACCCTCTTTTTTTGCATAATGAGCTTGGACGTAAGAGGAATTTAATTTATAACTACCAATCCTGTTAACATCTTCACGTTTAAAATAAATCTTAACCTTATCTAAGCCAAGATCTTTTTCTAATTTTTCTGCTCTAATCAAAGGAGTAGGTCTGAATGTATTATAAAAATCAAGTACCTCTTTTGGTATTTCTATATATTGCTCATCCTTATATTCACCAATATTTAATTCTTGTTTAGCTAATTCTTCTGGTAAAGTTAAGGCTAGTTTTTTCCAATCCATTGGTTCTCCAGATTCTGGATCTAGTAAGGTAGGTACTTCCTCTTTCATATCATTTTCTATAAAAGGAACAACATTGTACCAAAACAACGGAACACCCTTAGCTGAATATAACTCTTCTTTATTTTTCTCCATATTATTTTATAAATTAATTATTAACCTTGATATTATATACCAAATATTCTGTTTCGTCTTTATAAAGACTCGTCAGTATAGGTATAACCTATAGACAGAGGAGAGATTGACGGACTCTCCTTTAGCTCCTTTGGGCACCGTTTAGCCATTCAGGCAGAAATTGAGGACAGCGCACGAATCTCTGTGGCATTCTGATTCCTTTGTCCGACCTGGGCGACAGCCTTCTGCTCCCGCTCAGATTCACTGACGCAAGAACCACGGCTATAAGGATCAAGATGTGGATATTCCACACGTTCGGTAAAACGAACTTCTTTTCCACCAACTACCATCAGAATCTGCACATTATAGGCCTTCATTTTGTCCTTCCTCTCTACTAAATCAAGATGCCCTGTGATATAATTTACCAATCGGTAGATCGTATCAACAGTACCAACACCTTGACTTTCTTAGCGTAGTATAGCATACTCTCTAATATTGTCAAGCATTTTAAGCGACAATGTCAAAATAATATGAATAAAAACATAAATAACCTTATTTCACTTGGTTTTTCAGAGAATGATGCAAAGGTCTATTTAGCCTTAACGGAGCTAAAAACATCGCCTGTAAACCCTATTATTGCAAAAACAGATCTACATAAAAGCCTAGTCTACACTTCCCTTGAACATTTAGTCTCTAGAAAATTAATATCCGAATTTGAGAATAAGGGTAAAAAACATTTCTCTGTTGTGTCACCAGATACATTAATTCAGGAATTTACAGAAAAACAGCAAATCGCTGAGATTGTAACTAAGGATATAAAGGAAAAAATATCATCTGACATTCAAGAAATAACTATTCATCAAGGTAACGAGGAATATTTATCATTACTTACTTCTCTAATAAAACAACTACCGAAGGGTGGTACAAAATATGTTATGGGTACAGGTGGAGAAGAGTTTATGAAAGAAACAATGCGTCCACTTTGGAAAAAATATCATAAGGTTGTTAAAGACGCGGGTATCTCAATAAAAATGATCGGGTACCAGGATCAGAAAGATTCATTTGAAAAAGAAATTGTAGAAGAAAATGTTTATGAGGTCAGATATCTACCTTCAGGCTTCCAAAATCCGGCGGGAATACATATATATCCTGAAGCAGGGGTTGTATTAAATATAATTTACTCAACAGATAGTAAACCTGTAACCGTAATTAAAATAAAAAACAAATCTCTTGCCCAAGGATATCTAAATCTGTTTAATAACTTTTGGAAGTTTAAAAACTAAATTTTTTATGAAAGAAATTCCTGAAAACCTAACCTCAGAAGGTGATTCTCAAGAATCTGCGGCGATTAAAAAAGAAGTACTGGTACCACCTAAGATTGCCATAGTGGAAGATAACACTACTTACGCCACCCTCTTAAAAGAAACGATACTGTCTTCTGAAGATTTTAAAGATGCACAGATAGATTGGATTGATCCAGCAAGTTTTGCCCCAGGTGAACCTATTTCTGATGGTGCCGCCAAAGATACAAAAATTGGTCAGAGAATTGTGTTAATGAAGAAGTTTGAAAATGCTGATAATGATAAAGACGTCGAGTTTCAAAGATCTATCGTTTTATCTAATCTAAGTAACAAATTATCACAGAGAAATGTACCCCAACAACTAATAGATACTTTATCAAAATATGATTTAGTTTTGCTCGATAATAGTTTGGATAATTCTCAGTCGCACTACAGAGGAGTAAACATTGCAAAATTATTACCAAAAAGTATACGAGTAATATCAATAAGTGGTGACGATGTACATTATGGCGAAGCTTCATTTAAAACTAAAGCTTTACTAAAATTTAAAGCTCATCCAAACCTGCCAGAAACAAAAGAAAAGTTATTGAATCTTTTAAGAGAGTCTCTAAAAAGATAGTCCCTCTATTCTAATAAATATGGAGTTACATTAGCTCCTTAGTGATATCTTCTTATTATTTAGCAAAATCTCGCTCTTGAAACACCCCAGTAATTCTCTTTTTTCCAGAGCCGAACCATCTCTTAAGATGTACTTGGCGTAATTTCGTATGTCGATATCATTAACGATAACTTTTTCTTTTATACCTAATATAATTTGCTGAAACTTTTTAAATTTCTCCACATCCTCCCTGATTTTTTCCTTAATCTGGATCTCGTTTATATCAATTTTTTCTAGCATTTCCTCAAACTGTTTAATTAGTTCTTTTTCCTCAAGATAACCACATTTACAATCAACCCCACGGGCTTTGGTACAACCATAGTAGACATAGCGATGAACGTTACCATTTTTGTGTTTCTTAAACTTTTCATCAGCTGATATGCCAGATCCGCAAAGACCGCAGGTCATCATTTTAGTAAATGCAAATTCCTTGTTTTCAGCCCTAACAAACTGGCTTTTGATCTGCGTTTGAACTAGGTCAAAAAGCTCTTTTGTAATCAAGGGTTCATGTTTTCCTGTGTACCAGTTGCCCGATTTCTTAGGATACTCAAACACTCCGTAATAAAAAGGGTTATCTAGTATTTTATATAGATTACCCAAGCTAAGATGTTTTTTTCCATAAGCAGTTCTGAAATTCAGTTCGAATCTCAACCAATTGTATATCTTCCTACCACTCCATTTTTCATATGCTACTTTTTCAAACATCTTTTTAATAGTTGGTGCTCTCTCAGGATCAACTAAGGTTTCACATTTTCTGTCAGTTCTTTTTTCTTTAAGATATCCAGTCGGGGCGGGAGCAGGCCATAAGCCCATTTCAACTCTAGTTCTTAGTCCTCTTTTAACATTGATACTCTTATTATCATTTTCCAGTTTTGCTTGTGAACAAAGAATCATTAAGAGGAATTTTTCATTAGGAGAGTTTATGAATGATTGCCCAAACGTTCGTATTTGAAGAAGAAGCTTTTGGTCCATTAGATCTACCAAAGAACCAAGGTCGCCAGCATTTCGACTTAACCGATCGGGTGCCCAAGTTAGTATTCCGTTAAATCTTTGCCTTCGTATATCTTCCAGTATTTCCTTAAACACAGGTCTTTGTCCAGAATCTTTGGCGGAGTGAGCTTCACGTCTAATATCAATGATCTCCAGATTTTCTCTCTCGGCTAATTGAAGCATTTCCTTAATCTGCGAATCTATGGAGAGAATTTGGCGTTCTTCGGACTCGGTCGATTTTCTGGCGTATAGTACATATTTAATTTTAGTGACGGGGACAACCGCCATATTGCCGATTAACCCTATATTGGCTTGTGTTTCCATATACCATTAATGACAGAACCACCTGTTTTGCTAAGCTATGCAGAATTAGAAAAACGTAGCACACTCGCGTCATGAGCTTAGCAAAACAACTAGTCTGCGATATGATCAAATTAGACTAATAGCTAGAAAAGAGCTATTATGTAAGGACAATTAAATAAAAGACGACCTAACCCCTTTAGCGCAAGCTAAGGATATGGTTGCAAAACCCGCTAGAGAACAAAGGACTCCTCGTCAGAGTCACTCTAGCGGGTCATATCGGGAAACTGGTATGGGTAGGGCCGAAAGGTCTTATCGCGATGGCGGGGAGTTCTTTGTTTATAACAGACTCTCTCGACTATCGTTTAAAACCCGCTAGAGTTTTATGAGTAATGAGAATCAGTCTCCTGAAGTTGAGACTAAAATAAACACTTCAAATGTTCACCCTAAATTTTATTGGTCTATTGGCGTTATTTTAATATTAATTGGCTTAGGTAATATTTCAGGAAATATTATTTTGGGGATTGTCTTCATTGCTTTTGGTGTTTTCTTGATACCACCTCTAAATAAAAAGCTGAAGGAAAAGTATAAATTTCTACACAAGGTTACGACAAAAAAGATGGCGATAGGTTTTTTCGTCGTTTTGTTTCTTTGTCTGATTTCTTACATTTCTAATTCAGTAGAATCTATCGGTCCAAACGATACCCCAGTTATCAAGGAGGCTGTGGTTCCGACTACGCCAAAAGTTCCTGCAAATGAGGTAAAAATATCAGATGGTAAACCAACTTCGACAGCTCAAACTAAAGCACCAACAAATAATACTTCGAAAGTTCAGGCCCAGAAAGATTTGGATGACATAATGTCTCTTATGATCAGGGCTCACGTCGTAAAGTCTTATGAATTTTCAAATTCAGCCAATGTGGTTTATGTGGATTACGTCTGGTATTCGCAAGACGTTGCCTTCAAAAAAGACTGTCTGGCGAAGATAGCTATGTTGAAAGATGCCATTACTGGTTATCGGCATTTTGAGATGAGAGATGCCTACTCCAATGAGCTAGTGGCAGAAGTTACCGCCTTCTCTAGCTCACTTGAGGTTTATCGATAATGTATTTCTAGAAGATTCTTGGGACTCTCGGCGGCTCTTCGATTGTGTTTAAAACAAGGTTTGAAAAAGCATCGGCTAAGTCATCGTGTTTTTCTACCCCAAAATTCACAATCTGATTTATTAATTCTTCAGCCCCTTCCTTTGGAAAAAGAATTTTACCTCTCTTAATCATATTAGCCGTTAAGACTAATCTGGTACGTTTATCTTGATTACCCGGTCTGGTGGTTTTAACGTCATAGATACCCTCATTCATAAGCTGTTGCGGTAAGGATCGTTGGTAGGCGACATCCTCAATAACAAAGACTGGCGGTAGTTCACCCTTAACTGTGTAAGTTTGATTTAAGATCTTACAAGTATCGACTGTCTCAGGGAAAGTTAGCCTTTTGTTGATGATTTTGGGTAAGATATAGATGTCATAATCTCCCTCGGGCTTTTCATAAAGAAGACCAGGTACCATTGAAGTATAATCAGCCGTATCTTTTTGTGAGATCGCCAGATCAATACCGATTCGAATTACCATATTGGTGCTATAAGAATAATCCTTCCATAGTCTCTTTCTTTCTGGTAAGGCGTCGTAATATTGAATCCACTCCCGATGAATTGCTTGCTCTTCATTAGGCACAATATGAAGCAGGTATTCTCTTTGCCAGGCGAATTCATTACCCGCTTTTTTCTTTTCCGTTTCAATTTCTTCCATGTTTGGATATTTTCCAGGCCAGAGTATCTCTCCATTTTTAATGAGGGGATATTCTTTAAAGACTCCGTTCATTTTTTCTTTCCCAATCTCTTCTTTGATTCTCATCAACAGCGAATCTTCGTGCAAAAGGTTACCGACAACAACTAACCTGGTCTTTTTGTCTCCCGTCGGGATCACTTCACCAGTTAACCATTGGTGAGTTTTATTTCTCCCTTCGCGAGTTTTAGTTGAAGCCAAATCTTCCACATCATCGCCGATAATCAAATCGGGGCGGTGTTGGTTGTGACGCAGACCACGGACACTTTGTTCGCTTGAAGCAATTGTAATTCTGGCATTGGTATTAGAGAAGACAATTGATGTTGAACCCCACTCGTCGGATTCCTCCTGGAAGGGACCGAGGTCGCTTTTAAGCAGTGCGTTATTTTCCAATTCTCGCCTCAAGTTCATCATATGCTGTTTGGCTTGGCTTTGGGTCTGGCAAAGGATAAGAACAAACTTTTTTTGCTGTTCACCGAGAATAGCCCAGATCGGGAATGAAGTCGTGACTATCGTTGATTTGCCTGATCCTCTAAAGGCCACGACAAAGAAGTTACCGACGTTCTCATTTTCGGTCAAACTGAATATTTCATCGTGAAAAGGTGCGGTCTGGTAACTGATATAGTGGGCGAAATAGAAGTGAAAGAAATGCTTGTGACTTTTTTTGGTAATTGCCGTTCTAACTTTTTTGTCATTGACCATTATCTGAAACAACTCTTCAGACAAAATATTGTTTTTATTGTATTCCATTGCTTTGGTTTAAATTATCCTCTTTTTTAATAATTGATCCCAACTCCAGAGCTTTTCGGACAACTTCCTCTTGCTCGGGTGTTAGTTTTTCGTCTATCACCTTGGTGGTGATTTCCACTTTGTCTTTGAACTTGGGATTTCGATGTCTTAACCAGAAACTAATTGCTGACCATTCTCCATCTTTGATCATGGATAAAAGTTGGCTTTCGCTCATATCGTTCACTAAAGCTTCGCCCTCGGTAATTGCTCCCTCCATTTGCTTACTGAATTCTTCGTCATCCTTTTTCCACCGATATACACTTGTGCGAGAAATCCCCATTTTTTCACAAGCGACTTGGATAATCGGGATTCGCTTTAACTCGTCTAGGAACTGATTCTTAATCTTATTTTTCTTCATGGAGTTTGATTGGCTTAAGACCAGTTAGTTTAGTAAACCGATTCAGAATTACTTGGCAAAAAACTGGCTCATACTCGACCATATACGTTACTCGTTTTAATTGTTCACAAGCAGACAAAAGACTTCCTGACCCCGCCGTTAAGTCTAAGACAATATCTCCTGGTCGTGTGCAACGTCTAAGGCTTTTCTCATGGAGCGATGGGCTCTTCTGAGTCGGGTGCTTGTATTGATTACTTGGCAACCTTTTCACCATTAAGATATTCATCTGATCCATGATCTCGTCATGAACGTTATTACCAGTGGTTATCCCTTTGTTTACAACCTCGTGCAGATTAGTAACTTTGTCATTCAGGTATGGTTTTCCTCTGGTGCCGTATACTATAAATTCAGCGATCTTATTAAAGGCAACACCTGGGGTGGGTGAACTATTGTTCTTCAACCAAACAAGGAGCCTTTTACAGTCAACGCCTAATTCTTTGTATAACAATTGAAAAATCCAGACGAACCTTTCGTCGCACCAAAATATGACGTGAGCGTCAGGTTTGGTGACCGCTAGACCATTTTGCATGATTGTCTTGATGAAGTTTTTGTATTCTTCATCTGTTTTATTGTCATTTGTCGTCCCACCATAATTTCTCTTACCACCGAGCCCTTTTTGGTAGGATAAATTTATGTTGAATGGCGGGTCTGTGTTGATAAAGTCTGCTTTCACATCTCCCATGAGTTTGTTTATCACATTGGAGTCTAAACTGCTTCCACAAATCAGGCGGTGTTTACCAAGAGAAAACATATCCCCAGTTTTGATGTCCGTCTTCTCCGCTTTCTTGATCTCCTTTTCTTCGTCCCAGTCCTCGTCTTTGATTTCAAGATGTTCACCCCAAATGCCCAGGAGTTCATTCTTGTCAAAACCAATATCTCCCAAAAGATCTAGGTTGAATGACTTCAAAGCCTCGAAATTCCAAGAACCCTCATGAAAATTACTTTCCAAGGCGATTCTATTTTTCTCCTCATCGGTAAGGGGTCGATTAGGGAGTAAGACGGTAGCTTCCTCTACCTTCAATTTTTGAAGAATACGACGTCTTTGGTTTCCTGACAGTACCGTGTTATCGGTGTCCACGATCAGCACGTCATGAAAGCCGTTGGCGATAATTTTTTCTTCTAGGCGTACCAAACCTTCTTTTGAAATTCGCCTAGGATTTTTGTCCCAGTTTTTTAAGCTGTCTATCGGTCTTTGCTCGGCGTGCCAAACTAATTTTTCGTTTTGCATTTTTTTTTATTATTTTTTAATAAATTTGCTTTTAAATACGCGGATTATTTCGACGAATTTATTTTCACGTTTATTACATATGAATCGTCTTGGGGGACGGTATCCTACTGTATAACCGCAAAATCTTGGGGCTAAATCCACCAGTTTTGGTGATGGTAATGAACCAACACTCTGAATACTTTTACAACCTACTCTTTCTATAAGTGGAACTAATTTTATCTCAGACATGATTTTATTTTACTGATTATGGTTTCAATAAAATGTGGAGATAGAAAAAACCTATTCCTCACACGAAATAAACAAAAGTCAGACGACTTCGATCTATTTCTTGCGCGGAATAGGCACTGCTTGATTAGGCTATACGTTATTCTACTTTTTACTACGCAGAAAATTAACTATTTTAATTTGGCTTGATTGTTTAAAGATAGTTTTCGAATTACTCTCTGTCCATTATCGCTCTCGATAAATTGGACTGAATCTTCACCAAGCTTGATCGGGACACCTTCTTTTGGAATGCTAAGGAGGACTTTATATCCATTTTGTTCCTCTTGCTTGATGTATTCCACGTAACTCGGATCATTCTTTAATCTTTCGATGATGAATTCCTTGGGGTTTTCAAAAATGGTGGGCGGAACGTAACTATTGTAGATTCTCCCTGGTTGCATGTAATCGAAAGCTTTTTTAGCTTTGACACCAGCCTTTGAATCGACTATGCCTTTATTCGAATGGAGGGTAATGTCAGTTATCTGTATAACCTTATATTTCACTCCAGTTTTTTGGACAAAGGGTTTTAGTTCAAGTCTTGTCTCCATGTTTGAAAATAAATTATGCTAATAAAAATCGACCGTAGTGACAGTATATACCCGAACTATTTTAGTGTCAAGTATTAAGGAGGACTTGCTTTTAAGTTTACTTTATGCTAAGATGCCTATATGCACCCAATTCAAGAAAAGTTACTGCAACTTTCAAAAAAGCAGAATTTATCAGAATTAAGCCTTAGGGATTTGGCGGAGGCCATAGGTATGACGGACGAATCACCTCAAAAAATCAAACACCACCTAATTCAGCTTGAAAAGAAAGGGTTTCTAACGATTCACCCCCAGAAAGGCCTTATTCCGCGGGATCCTAATTGGGCTAAAGGTCTACTAGAAAAAGGAGCTAAACTCTTTTCTATCCCCTTAATTGGGACAGCTAACTGTGGGCCAGCGAATATTTTTGCCGAAACTAATTTTCAGGGGTTTTTAAAGATTTCAAACAATCTTCTTGGAAAAAAGAACAGCACAGGCCTATTTGCCATAAAAGCCGATGGTACCTCCATGAACCGAGCAGAGATTGAAGGAAAAAAGATTGAGGACGGAGATTATGTGATTGTCGATTCAAACCAAGACAACCCTATTAACGGCCAGATTTATTTGGTGATTGTAGATAACAAGGCAACTATTAAACGCTATATTGAGGATAAGGATAACAACCAGATTGTCCTTATGGCCGATTCCTCCTATGATTATGAGCCAATTTATCTGCACGAAGACGATGACTTTACCGTTAACGGTCGGGTCATCAATGTTATTAAAAAGCCTAATTTAAAATAAAAAATGACAAAATTAAGAAAATATACGCTTGATTATAATGAAGAAAAGGAGGGGTGGGATTTAACTAATGATAAGACCAATAGGGTCATAAAAAGGTTTGATACCAAGGAAGAAGCCACGGAAAGAGGTGTGTTAAAAGAAGCCCTGGGTAGTGAAGGTGGTTCTGTAAAAATCCAAAAAGAAAACGGCAGACTTCAGGAAGAAAGAACTTTTCCGAGAAGTGCTGACCCGATAGAATCAAAAGGATAAATTTATATGGAAGAAAAAACACTTAAAGAAAAAATTATTGATTTTTTTAAAACTCTGGAGTGGCCAGAGATGGTGTTTGAAGATAATAAAATAAAATGTCCGTCGGGAGAAATTGTTGTATTTGATAGGAACTATATTTCGATTGATTTTCACTTCTACAATAAGACTCAAAATAAGTACGAGAAGAGAAATAACAGACAAACGCTGATTATAGCCGATAAGGTCGATCTTAATAGTGTACTAAACGTGCGTTACGCCAACGCTTATGATATACCCTGGATAGATTATATTAAGAATATTCTCAGTATCGACAACACTTTTACAAAAATAAAAGTTACGACGACAGGAAAGAAAGTTTTGCGAAGGGTTGCGGAGAAGACCATTCAAATCCCGCAGATGATCTTGATTGAAATGGCTAATGATTCTTACGAAGTTTATCGAAAAGGAAAATCAAGCAAAAACAGATTAGAAACGTATCTTATAAATAAACTAAAATTAAAATATACAAATAAAACACCGAAGGAAACAACAACGGTGTCTCAAGGGGATTTTTCCTTTGTGGTAGAACGCTTCAATCTAAAAAGTAAAAATAAAAAGAAAGATTACGAGCACTATTTAAACCTAGAGGACACAAAAAATCTTGAATATTTTACAGAGAAGCTGATCAGAGATGAAGTATTTTCTTCTGATTTTCTGCATTCACTGGATGAGTATTTTATAAAAGAAAAACTCAAAGATATCATATCTATTGGAAGAGAAATTATTTCTCTTGGTTCCACTGATATGACAACAGAAAAAGCAAAAAAGGTTATTGCAAAAGTTACCGAAGACAGCAGTAGTGTTGGGCAGCTTGAAAATCTTTGGCAGAAGTATTTTGAAAAGTATCTATTGTATCTTGTCTTTTCATATAAAAAAATCTACCCGAAGATCGAATTCAAAGATATCGAGGGAGATAAAAAATATCCTGACTTTATTGGGATCAACCACTATAATGGTCTTGATGTAATCGAAATAAAAACACATATAAAAAATGCTGTGTCATGGGACTCTTCACATAAAAATTTTAGTTTTTCATCTGAGCTGAGCCGTGCGATCATTCAGACCATGAACTACATGGATGCAATTGTGCAAAAAAGATTTCAAAATGATCCCGATGAAAAGAAAATTACAAATATGACTGAAGAAGAAAATCTGTATCATCCAAGAGGTATCATTATTATCTCTTCAGATCGAAAGCTGACCAAAAGCAAATTGAATAAAGCAAAAGAACAGTGCCTTAAGAGAGATTTTACTAAGTTGAGGAATTCCTTACAGAATATTGAAATTCTTACCTTTAGCGAGATTCTTCAAATTGCAGATGATTATGTTAAAAATATTCATACACAATATGATTAGATGTAAAAAATGTAAATCAATTCTCGTAAAAGTATTCAACCTTAATTTTGCAAAAAGAAAGTTGGAGGGTCAGGCTGCTTCAAAAATTGGGTCAACAAAAAAACAATTCCTGTGCCAATCCTGTTCAGAAGAATGGTTTTTTGATCCCAACTGTGAAAAACTATATTTTGAATATCTTGACCTCAAACCGGAAACAACTCTTGTCGCTCATAATATGGGTAGCGACGGAACTTATGAAGCACAATATATAGATCCCAATAAACTTATGCGTCGTTTGGAGCTTGCCCGAGAATTAATAAGATCTTATCAACACATGTTAGATATAGGGCCCGATCTATGGTTGCAACTCTCTCAAGATGCGGGCGAGCACGCTAGTGAAAATTAATATCAATTACATTTTAACATGAATAAACAAGAATTTGAGGGGGAGAATTAAAACATATAGAACCGAATCGTATCGTTAAGGAGGAAACCGATAACGAACTTGATAATTTCTTTTTGGTCCTTGCCGTCATCTTTAATGATTTGAAGGGTATCATTTTGTTTGAAAAACTGGTCACAGACAGCTATAGAAACCCACCACTTGAAGAGGTATCAATCCATGCGGGTAATTATGGTGGGGTGTTTGCACAAACTTATAAAATTCTAGTAGCGAACATACAGGAGTTCCTAAGATTCTTAAAAGAAAATGAAAACGTTATATCAGGTTCAGACTTCAAAAATATTTTAGGAAAGACAAATAAAGATATACAGGCCAGATGGAAAGATATAGTCGACATTGCTTTCGGAAAAACTCCTAAAAACTCAGAATTTTCAAATTATCTGGCGAAAATAAGAAATAATGTCGCTTTTCATTATTATCAATCCGATAAAAATCTAAAGAAAGCTTTTTGTAATATTTTTAATAAGAAAGAGAAAAAAGGCAGAAATGATCTGGCTTATTACACAGTTGGCGAAAATATGGAAAATACTAGATTTTTCTATGCTGATGCCGCCGTTGAGGAGTATCTTAGATCGGCGATTAGTGATGCAGAGAGTTTCGATATTAAATATAAAGGGAATGTAAGTAAAATGATTATGGACATGAATTTCGCTATTTCGAGGTTATTAAAAGAATATCTTAGAAATCGTCCTAAATAAATTTAGGATATGAATTTCAGGTTAGCTATTAAAATCCTTAAAAAGGCATTAAAAGATAAGCAACCAAAAACATTCAGCAGTGCTTGGCTAATAAAAGAAACTCCTTCTGTGTACCGTTATATTTGGAAAAATATTAAGACTGAAAATGGTGATATCGATTGGGATAGGGTTACTGCTAAACTTGATCGTAAATTCCAAAAACGCTGGATTAGATATAGACGTAAATTTATTAAGGAATATGAGAACCAAATTGAGGTGGATAGGATCCTCTCAAGGTTTAAGGATAAGCTTTACACTCTAATGGTTTCTGCCGATTTTAAGGACGAACGCAATAGAGAAAGGATTATCATATCTTTAGTCCGTATCAGCCAAAAAGGCAATGTTTTGGCCCAACAGGAGCTAGTTACATGGCTAATGTTTGTTGTTGAAGACTGGATTGATAAGCGGTGGCAAATCCGTAAATGGAAGGGGTATACTGATGATGTGGAGGATAAAATAATAGGTTGTATTAGATGCTATAAATACACAGGAACCTTTCTTGGTTATCTTTACAAGACACTTGAGTTCTCAGGCCGAGGAGTAAGACCAATGTTTAAATATTCTTTAGATGATCCTGTTTTTGATGGGGAGGAGAGTAAAATCAATTATTTAATACATGACCAACAGTCCTTATAACACAACGAATGTTACAGTTGAGTGTAACTTTTAACCTCAATCCCGTGTCACCTTTGTCACTATTTAGATCGCACGAGACGCGTCGTTATGATAGAATTAGAAATGTCCTAAAAACCTTACAGGGCTTGGTACTGAAAGGTTCTAACACGAGGATCTCCGCATTGTTAAAATATCGCAGTTTTTGGGTGCTTTTGAGATAATATCAAAAGGACTTTTAAGGCTAACCTGAACGATATTTTTATTTTTAAGAGAAACGTTCCAAAGTAGACTTGCAATGACATTACGCTTTTTAGAATCGCCAGAAGTTAAAAACTCTTCCGTGGCTCTATTGCTAGTTAAAAATACTTCTTTGACCCGTTCCAAAGTAGAAACAGGTTGTTTACTTTCTAGTTCTTTAATTTGCCTTTCAATTGTAACCTTCTCATTTTGCGTTTCTAGCACTTTTTTATCATAAAGCTCCTTTGATACTTGTTCAGCTAGAAAAGCGTCTAGAAGCCTATTCTCTCTCGTCTTAAGGGAATTTAACTGTGAAGTAAGGGAGGTAATATTCTCTTGTATATAACCAGTGTTAGCCTCTAATCTGCCCTTGGCTTTTTGGTAAGCTATTTCTATAAGCTCCTCATCGAATTTTAAACTCTCTAGTATTGTAGCTAATTTCTGATATAAATCTTTTTCTCTTAAATAGTTTTTATGTTCATCACATTTACCTTTACCGTTAGTGCAATAATAATAGTGATAACCTTTTTTAATTGAAGCCGTCAAAACACAACCGCAATTTTCACATTTTAAGAAACCTCTTAGTGGGAAAAATAAAGTCTTAGGTCTAGGGCGTGAACGATCATCGGAAACCTTTACCGCCATATCAAACATATCTTTACTTATAAGCGGTATATGTTTACCTTGATAATATTTACCTTCACGAACCATAACGCCAGAATAAAAAGGGTTATTAATAATTCTCTGTAAATGGCCACCGTAAAGTTTTTGTCCTTTTCTAGTACGGACACCTTCCTCAAAAAGTTTATCAGCTAAATCTTTAAAACCATAAATACCTTTCGTATATAATTCAAAGGCTCTGACAACATACTTTGAGGTTATGGGATCAATGATTATTTCTTTATCTTTATTTAGATATCCAAATGGAGCATAGTTAGGCCAACCACCTTGAGCCATTTTCTCTCTGTTACCTCTTTTAACATTTACACTTAGATCTCGGCTGTATTGATTAGCCATACCAAATTGCATAGCTAAAAGAAAAACAGTTTCACTTGGTAAATGAATAGACTCATAAGTTCTAATTTCTTTAATTATATTTTTTTGTAGACAATCAATTACTAAACCACCGTCAATAAAGTTTCTAGCTAGGCGATCTAGTTTCCAGCAGAGGATAGCGTCAGCTTTACCAGACTTAATTATTTTCATTACCTCATTGAATATCGGCCTACCTTCTGACTTCGCAGACATACTCTCTCTAAATATCTTAACTACTTTTAAGTCATGTTTTTGAACAATATCTAAAAGCTCCCTTTCTTGGGAATCTAAGGACATTACCTGTCTGTCCTCGCTATCTGTTGATTTTCGGCAATATATTGCGTATTTCATATGCTAATTATAGTTATCATAAATGATACTACTCCAAAACAGAAATTCTTCAAGTACTAGAGTTTTCTTTATCGGGAATTTTAAATAATCTGAACCTTCCTTTACCTAACCATGTTGTATCAAAAGATCTATCCTCGACTGGAACACCAGTATCAATATTTATTCCATAATCCTCTAAAACAACAGAAGCAGAAGCACCTTTATAAGTGACGGGTCTTAAAATATTACGGGAAGCAACATAGCATTTTTGATTTTTAAGTCTTGCGTCTAAAAAAGCTTTGGCCATATATTTTGATAAATAAAATGATAGTTTTTCATTACCATCAGTTTGTTTTAAAAATATAAAACCGTGGCGCCAGTATCCGGCAATGGTTCTATCTTCCCGTTCACGTAGAAATATTTCCTCGGGTAAACCCCAGAAGAGAGCGTGGAAATGAACTGCTCCACGTTCTTGAAATTCTGGAACACACGTGTATTTGAAAATTTTTCCGTATTTATGGCGGAGAGATTGGATAAAAGAGCTGAGATGTCTATACGCTCCCTTAAGGTCGGTGAAATTGTCTCGGTAGGTAAGAGTAGCCAATATAGGGCGTGTAAATTGTCGGCTGTCAGACCCGAGGTTAGCTCCAACAAGCCTTCGGAAATCCAAAGATGCGCGTCTAGCGTTATCTTGTCTTTTCCCCAATTTCCTTTCCTGTAACAGATTTTGTCCATTAATTCCCATATTCTTGTCATCAGAAGGATCCTCCCTTCTTTGTTTATCTCTATGCACGATAACGACTGTTTTTTCGTATTCATATATTTCTATGTTATTCCCATAAATAATAATTTTTATATAACCCATATATTTATTGATATCTTATTAAGTGAGTAAGTAAGCAAGTCACTCAAACGGAGTGGTTGCCTCCGTCCTGTTCTCATAAGAGAATCAGGGCGGAGGCTTCCCACTACCGTTTCCGCCAAATGCTAAAAATAGGTCAGCCAAAG
>Ga0073936_10000886_pt1 | contig 47267 bp, 38 predicted proteins | sample AliMusrvi5mmetaG_FD_87041 | JGI IMG/M metagenome (GOLD analysis project Ga0073936, IMG submission 87041) | Freshwater lake bacterial and archeal communities from Alinen Mustajarvi, Finland, to study Microbial Dark Matter (Phase II) - Alinen... | ecosystem: Environmental > Aquatic > Freshwater >...
CGTGTAGAGTATCATTTGCCGTTTTTGATGCAAAGATGCAAATAATATACGTCATATCAATATTAACTTAACAGTAGTATACAATCCATTTATTTCTATTGCCACTACTAAATTTCCAATGAATATTAATCGCTTCGGAATCAGTAGCTGCATAAATAAAATCACCTGAAGAATTTCCAAGATTCCAGTATGATTTGTTTAGAAAAATACTTTTTGAAATTATTTCGCTTCCATGCCAACCCAAAGTAAAGGATTGCGCGTTGGTGACAAATGAATAACAGAGACTTATGACCAATAAAATTATTTTATTGAAAGTCATTTCCTTTTTTCTAACAAATTTATCATTTAAACTTTAAACTTAATGAGGATATATTAATTTTTACACTTTGGGTTTGAATAAGTGACTTCTTGTCGCACCTAAATGTTATAAGATACTCTTGCGTGTCAGCTAATTACTGTCGGGCAGTCTACAATTCGATTAGCTGCTGCCCTTAATTGAGTATTTATGCGATAATGTTACCTTTATATTTTTGTATAATGAAGTGCTATTACGCCAATATCAAATGTCTTTGTTTCTATAAGACTCAATTTGACACTTTCAGATATATCCTTAAATAATGGAATACCCTGGCCTAACAAAATAGGATTTACAAAAATCCAAAATTCATCAACAAGTCCTTTTTTTAGAAGTGTGTTTGATGTAGACGAGCTTCCAAAAATCAGAATATTGTTTCCATCCAGTTGTTTTAATTTATTGATATTTTCCGAAATATTTTCGCTTATAACTTTTGTATTATTTTGTCCAATTTATTTAATCGTCTTTGATAAAACAATCTTTGTAACTTTATTGTACCATCTGGAATGTTCTATATCGTGTTTAGAAGCGTTTGGTTGTTCTCCAGCAGTTGGCCAATAACTCTCCATCATTTGATAAGTTACACGTCCATACAATGCAGTGTCGGCCTGGTCAGTCATTGTGCCTATAAAGTCAAACATTGCTTCGTCAACTTTTATCCAGTCCATTTCTCCATTAAGTCCTACCACAAAGCCATCAAGCGAGGTATGCATAAAAAATATTAACTTTCTCATTTTAATTAGATGTTAAAATTTATCTGGAAATTCAACAACTGAATTTAATAAATGTTGTGATTGTAGACTGGGTGGATTGGTGCTAATGTCCCTCAGTTACCAGAAAGAGGGGACTGCGGGCGATTTCCTCTCAATCCCGGGTTCCCGGGACTGAGAGGAAAGATGCACAACAAATACTAAGTCTGCCATGTTTGCAGGTAACTGGTGTTTGCGGTTTGCTATTCTTTATTCAATCCATTCGGGTTCAATTATTCGTTACATACTTTGTCCAAAAGTCAGCAGGTTGTTATCCGGGTCAAGTAATGAAAATTCCATTTGTTTCCAGGGCTTAATTTCTAATTGTCCATTTGGATGTATTCGTGTTTTATTGTCTAACAATGTCTGGTAATAATTTTCAATGTCATCAGTTCTGATATAAACTTGCCCAAAGTTTTCTTTTGGATCAAGTTCTTTGAACTCAAAAAAGTGAATTTGTATGCTGTCCTTTTTCAACATGAGGTAACTCTCAAAGTCAGCACTTCCAAATTCCTGAAAGTCTAACTTATTCCTGTAAAAGTCTCTTGTTACAGCCTTGTCCCGCATCGGTAACTTTGGATGAATGTCTGTAAGCATATCTTTTTGTATTAAATATTAATTCGCTTGTCGATTGTTCTTTGTTGCAGTTAATTGTTTCAATGACTGACCAGGTAGCCAAAGTTCCTTAAAATGTACACGAGTGTAGGGAGGGGAGGAGCGAAGCTCGTGTATGCTATGTGGACCCGACCGAAAGTATGGGATAAATAGTGAGAGGCTCTCCCCGTCAGCTAATTACTGGCGGGGCAGTCTACTCGATTGTGCATTCGTGCTTCTTTTTAAGTCACATACTTTTATTTTGTTGCCGAAACTGAATTGTTTGCTTCAATCAGCTTAGATAATATCGTCAAATAATTTGATGTATATCTTTCATAAGCCGACTTTGTTTTATGAGCTATAACTAAATCTAATGCTGGCAATATCGTTATATATTGTCCAAAGTTACCTTGTGCCGTGTAAGCCCCTTCATAAACTCCTTTATTATTTGGTGAATCCCAAACCCACCATAAATAACCGTAGCCAAAATATCTGAAGTAACATCCATTTAGGAAATATGCTGCTTTATATTCATTGGCTTCTTTAAAAGAAGTAACTGTTGTAGTAATGGTGCGAACCCAATTTGTTGAAATAATCTGTTTGTCATCCCACTGTCCATTGCGTAACATGAGGTACCCTATCCTTGCCATATCTCTTGTAGAGAACCACATAGGATAAGCAAGATATTTTGAAATTAAAGTATCCCCATCTTTATGCTGCATTTCTTTATCCCAATCCTCCATTTTTAAAGGTCTGGCAAGCATTGAATCGACAGCATCGTATATTCCAACCCCTGTCAGTTTTTCAAATATATATCCTGCTAAATTAAAATCCCAATTATTGTAAAGGAAGAAACTTCCCGGAATAACAGTTCCTCTTTTTGGTGCTATCGCAAATTCATCACCTGAATAGCTGGCTTCATGATATACTCCAGACCTTGCAGTGAGTAAATTCAGAATTGTGGCTTTTTTTTCAATTGGCAAGAGACCTCCTAAGTCATCAATATTCAATTGTTCAAGCGTTTTGTATAAATTGATTTTACCATTTTCTACAAAAGGTCCATACAAAATGGATAAAACACTTTTACGACAGGAAGCTATATAGCTCAATTCTTGTATATCGCCATAGTTAAATATTACTTTACCATGTTGTACAACCATCATGCCCGTTGTATTGGCACTGTCTATAATAAATTGTTTTAGTGCAGCAAATTTAACTGTGTCCCAACCCTGAGATGATGGGTCTTTTACATATTCCCAATTTTTGTCTGGAAATACAAAGTCATTTCTCTGTTCAAAAGGGAAAGTTTGAGCATAAGTTAATGTGCTATAAAAAATTAGAACGGTGATGAGAAGTTTTTTTATTTCCATAAATAAGAGTTTTTTAGATCCTGAAGTGTTTCGCCTAAGCATGACGCACAACGTCCCTAGCTACCAGCAGAGGCGGATTGCGGGTGATTTCCTGTCAAGCCTAAAAACTGCATGAGCGGAAAGATACACACCGAAAACCACTGCTGCCGCATTTGAGGGTAACTGATGTTGCACTAAATCCGCCAAAGGGCGGATAGCTTTTCTGATCAAATATACTTAAAATGGTACTGAACGGGAGCACCACCTCCCTAAAAAACTAATTTAATAATTTTTAATGTTCAGTACCATGAGAAAGAAAAGTGAATTTACGATTCTCCAGCGAGCTATGCAAACGGTTCACGGCTTCGACAAAGTGTATCACAAGATGAAACATCTGCCCCTTCTGCAAAGCAGTAATCATGCATACCGTTGAATTGTTGCCCGGGATTCGCTCGCCGGGTATTGTACTTTACAAAACTGTCCGGTTATCTGTTTAATCTTTTAAATTTAATTGACCTGCATAAAACAAAGGAATGAGATTGTATTGACTAAAACCGGGCAATAAGGATCAAAATCTTAAATATCAAAGCCTTATTGGAGTATTTGCTATAGAGGGTTGCAACCTGAATAAGAAATAATCTCCTCTTTTCATTCCATAATGGCTATCTCAGCCAATTTATTAAAACCACATAAAGCTTGGTAAATTCCTGGAAGAAACCGGGCGCTGCAGCGGGGATGTACTGCAACCGAGACTTCATGCTGGGCACTGCGTGCCACATGAAGTCCTATTTATTGTGCGCAGTACTTCAACCGAAAGCTCTTATAGGTATTATAATTTCACCCATCTTAGCCTCATCTTTTTATTATCTAAGTTCTCGTGAGCAGTTAATATCAAAGTATCATTTATAAATTCAAAACTTCGTGTCAATGTAGTTCCAAAATTTTTGGGCTCTGTCGCAGAAATCCTATGATGTTCAATTGTGGAATCATTAATGATTTTGTAGTTAGCAAAATAAACAAAGTTTGATTGATAGAATCTTGCCAGCTCCTTTAGACTTTCATGATCTAAGCTGTCTATGTTTTTATTGGTGTCAAATTCTTTATAGTCTCTTGGATAGAGATGAACACTCATGTGTCCTTTTCCATCATATTGGATAAATCCATCAGCATATTTGCCTCTCCATTTATCTGTAGTCCATTTTCCGGAAACTGAGTCAAACGATTCAAACTTGTCAAGCCGATATGTTCCGTTAAACTTGTCATCAATTGTTTGTTTGGAGGCACAACTGAAAATTGTCAAGATAATTAATAGCCCAAGTCCCAATATTATTTTATTCATTGTCATAATTGTTTTATCGCCATTTTATATTACGCACAATGTCCAAATATAATAAATACTCGTCAAAGAATATGATATTTTGACTAACTTTCCACTGGTTGTTTTTGTACTAATTTTGAGCCTTGATAGTGTGGATTGTCCTTGAAACTATCTGTTGAAACTTGCGTCCAATGTCCTTTCGTGAACGTTTCCATACCATAAGCTTTGGCTGGTACCAACGAAAAATAAATAGATAGGACACCTGGAATAGAATTGGGTGTGCCATAAAATTCCCTATATGCAACAAATCATTACACAGAGAGCCACAGAGAAGACACAGAGTTACACAAAGACTTTTTTCTCTGTGTAACTCTGTGTTTTTTCCTCAGTGGATCTCTGTGTAACTTTATAGATTTCCAGGTGACCTATGTATCTATGTGGTTATTTTCAAATTATTTATTCATCAATGCTTTTAAAATCGGTTCAACCCATTTTTCCTGATCGATTTTATACACAATAAAATCGCTGTCGAACTGCCAGTAGGCCCAGCTAAAACCAAGCTTCTCGGCTGTACGTGCAACAAATGCAGTATATCGTGCCCGTGAATCCATATCGCCTTTATCATAGGAGCCAAATTCACCTAAAAAGATAGGGCGGTTGTTTGCTTTCGACCAGTCGGCTGCAACTTGTAATTTAGATTCAATCAACTGCTTATCCTCCTTGGTACCCATCCACTTTATGCCACTCAGGTCTTTGGTGTCTTTCGACCAGGGAGCGCCCTGATGAGTAAAAGTCATCGGATGATAGAAATGAACCGTAGCGATGATGTTCCGGTCATTTTCAGGCAATTTAAGGGTAGCTAAGCTTTCAATCCCATTCCAGTTGCCGGGGCCAATGATAAGCGTACGGTTGGGATTTGTTTTTCGAATGATGGCTGTGGCCTGAGCCAGATAATCATTCCACATGTCTACTGTGAGCTTCTGATTGGGTTCATTCAGCAGTTCAAAGATCACCTGACTGGGCTGATTTTTGTATCTTGGTGCAAGCTGACGCCACACCGAAAGAAACATTTCTTTTTTCCCGATGGGATCATCGGCCATCTGGGTGAATTCATGCATATCAAGAATAACCATCAATTTGGCGTCCAGCCCCTTCTTAATCACCCAGTCGAGTGTATTCAGCCATTTGCGATCAATCAGATAGGATATCTTGTCCATATGCGAAAAGGCATACAGGTTAACCCGGATATTGGAGAAGCCTGCCTCTTTAATCATTTTGAAATAGCCTTCCTTGAAACGTCCCTTGGTGTAGTCGTCCCAGAAGGCTTTGTCGTAACCAATAATATTAACGCCCCTTCCCAGGTTTTTACATTGCTCGTCAGCTGTAACATTTTGTGAAAAAGAGCTGTTTCCCATCAGCATAAGGCTGATCAGAATGACTGTAAATAATGATAGTTTTTTCATTTTATAGATTTCACGAATTAAAACGAATTACACAAATTCTCCATGATATAAGTGCAGCGCACTTCTCTGATTTAAATCATTGAATAGTCATTTTGGTGGTCATTCAATTGTCCTGAAACGAAAAATGACTACTTAGAGTCTGTCTATAAAGCAGGTAGAATGTAAATCGAAGCGTCATTGCGAACGAAGTGAAGCAATCTTAAATTACTTATATCAAAAAGATTGCTTCAGTCGTCCCTCCTTCGCAATGACGCTCTTATTTAAGAACTTCGACTGTATGGACGGACACTACTTAATGACAATGAATGACAACAATTGACTGTTCTAAAAGAGCAGACAGGTAAATATACAAACTTTCCTGTTTTTTTATCAATTATGCCCTTTCTTTCAATCTTCTATTATTCAATTCAATGGTGATGTGATCCATTTTATCCTGATTCAATGGATAAAGTGACATCACTCCGGCAGTGATTAATGCAATAACCATTGGTATCCAGCTCATCAGCATAATGATTCCCGGAACTGCACCCTGAATCGACACTTCGTTTTGCCCGTTGTAATGGTATGCAGCCAATACAAAACCAATAATCGCACCGGCAATACCTCCGCCAAACTTGGTAGCGAATGAACCGGCTGAATAGACAAGTCCTGTGGCCCTGCGGCCATTCTTAAACTCAGAGTAATCGGCTGCATCGCCCAGCATGGCAAAGAATAGGGTAGGGAAGACGGCTGCTCCAAACTCGGATATAATACCAAGTGAGAAAATACCAATAGTATCTCCGGGTCCGCAGAAAACAAGCAGTGCATTTACTACTCCTGAAAAGATCAGGGCATAGATAAACAGGTTGCGTTTACCAAACCGTTTTCCCAGGGGAGAGGTAATCATAGCCCCTGCAATGGAGGCCAGCATTAAACCGATCATATACGAAGCTGCCAGGAATTGATTGTGCAGATAGTGACTGAAATAGATGACTACAATTCCCTGTTTGATTGAATTATATACGTTGAAGAGTATTCCAATGAAAAGGAGAATGATCCATGGCCTGTTCCGTATGAGGTCTTTCAAATCTTTTACCAAATTGGTTTCCTGGTCTTTGGGTGGTTGTACACGCTCCCTGGTAGTAGCGAAAGTTACCATCAGGAATAGCGATAGGAAAACCGACATGATATAGATGGCAGAACTATAGCCTCTCTTTTGGTCGATGATACTGATATTTTTGGTCTCCAGTTTTTCTTCTCCTGTTACAACAAACGAATATTTTTTATTGGCCTCCATCGAAAAACTCTTACCCTGTGTGGGTACATTGGCGCTGTCTTTAACAGCATCAGCCCATGAGAACAGTGCAATTCCATCTTTGGTCTTAATGTTTACATTCTTAATATTCTCAGGTGTCGATACTGTGACTTCGTATTTTGACGTATCCAGTTTTTGAATATTAATAGCAGGATTGATATTTCCGAAGTGTGCAACCAGGAACAACAAGGCACCCTGAACCACCATGCCGCCGGTAAAAGCGCCCACCATACGATACGAACCCAGGCTGGTGCGTTCCTTGTCGTCACCGCTCATGACTGCCATTAAGGCTCCGTAAGGGATGTTATTCGCTGTGTAAATCAGGAAAAACAACAGATAAGTTGCATAGGCATAAATCACTTTGCCTGTTGGACCTAAGTTAGGGGTCGTAAACAGCAGGGATAAGGTGATTCCTAGTGGAATGGCAGTCCATAAGATCCACGGCCTGAATTTGCCGTATTTTGAATTGGTACGGTCGCAAACAACCCCCATAAGAATATCGATAATTCCATCACCGAACCGTGCAATCAGGAAGAGCACCCCTACAATAGCGGGATTCAATCCAAATACATCGGTATAAAAGATAAAGAGGAATGTGGCAACACCTCTCCAGGCAATGTTTGCAGCACCGTCTCCAAGTGCATAACCAACTTTCTCGGAAAACTTTAGTTTTTGATTGATTAGACTCATGTCAGTTAGAATAGGTTTTTTAGTACAGGAATTTAGTTATTAGTCAAGGGTGATTCATCGATCAGTATTTTGATTTCAGATTTCAATGTAATATTACATTTTCCTTACTTAATGTGCAAAATACAGAATGATTATTTACAAATCAAATATTTCCTTACTTTTTACAAATCAGGAGATATTATATGCGCTTGCTTTTTGATCTGGTTTGACAAGTACTATGATTTATATCGGCAAGCCAAACGATTTTTTTTTTACTTTGCAATTCAATAAACATACAATAATTAGTAATAGAAAAGGTATATGACTTTGCTTTATCGGAAATTTGGCAAAACGAATGAAATGGTTTCAATTCTGGGTTTTGGATGCATGAGGCTTCCGCTTCTTCCAGGAGGAGATTCATCGAAAATTGATGAGAAATTGGCAACCGAAATTATCCGCTATGCCATTGACGAGGGAGTAAATTATATCGATACGGCATACCCTTATCATGGTACCGGAATGGGATCAGCAGGCCAAAGTGAGCCTTTTGTTGGCAAGGTACTAAGAGATGGTTATAGGGAGAAAGTGAAAATTGCCACCAAGCTTCCAAGCTGGTTAATAAAGACCAGGGCAGACATGGATAGGTATTTAAACGAACAATTGGAACGTCTGCAGACGGATACTATCGATTTTTACCTAGTTCATGCACTGAACAGTAGCTTATGGAAAAATGTCAAAGAAGCAGGTATTGCTGAGTTTTTAGATCAGGCCATTCTGGATGGCAGGATTAAACACGCCGGTTTTTCATATCATGATAAGGAGGAGAATTTTAATGAGATTGCAGATGGGTATGATTGGTCATTCTGTCAGATACAATACAATTATATGGATGAGGAATTTCAGGCCGGAAGAAAAGGTTTGGAATATGCTGCACAAAAAGGACTGGGCATAATCGTTATGGAGCCACTCCGGGGAGGTAAGCTTGCAGTTAATCTTCCTGAAGAAGTACAAACTGTTTTTAATCATTCAGCTATTAAAAGGACTCCGGCAGAATGGGCTTTACGATGGGTATGGGATCATCAGGAAGTGTCTTTACTTTTAAGCGGCATGAATAGTATGGATCAGGTGGTAGAAAATATAAAGATCGCTCAGACCACCACGGAAAACTCATTCACAGGCACAGAAAAACAAGTCATTGAAGATGTTCGGAATGTTTTCAGGCAAAGGGTAAAAGTGAATTGTACCGAGTGTGGCTATTGTATGCCTTGTCCTTCAGGGGTAAATATTCCGGGATGTTTTTCTTTTTATAACAACTATCATGTGTTTGGGCGGGAAGAAATGTATCGAATGCTTCAGCCGGGACAGAGGGCTTCTGCCTGTATTGAGTGTGGTCAGTGCGAAATCAATTGTCCTCAGTCCATAGAGATTATTGAGGAATTAAAGAATGTAAGGGCCATTTTTGAACCAGCCTGAGAGTAGCTTATATAGCTTATATTTATCACCAAGTAAATGAAGCATATGTACAGTATTTGTTCGAAAATAATTATTGTAACGTTATTATTCATGAGTATTTACGCTCATGGACAATCAGGGGTTAGTCAGAAAACATTCTGTAACCCGGATTCAATAAAATTGATAGTGGTTAATCAGGATATATTCAATTTCCCTGATTCAATAAAGATGATTTATGCATTACACTTACTGCCTACTATTGACAATGCCGTTGAAGAGGTTGTTTCATACTGGTCGAACTATGATGATCGGGATGATCAGCCTGAATATACTTTAAGAATTACAAAAGGAAAAGATAACCAGCATTATCTGGAGGGACGTTTTTTAACTCAACGTATCGATAAAATAATAACCAGCATGAGATATACTGGAGGCCGCTATCCGATTGAAGTTAGGCTATTTTCAATTCCTGTAAGCGATACTTTTACCCAAAATATGAGATTAGCTTTCGTTAAAACCATAGAATGCCAAAAATTAAACAAGGTATATAATGGACCAGTTACTTTCGATGGAGTTTGTTACAAATTCAGAATAAAGAATGACAATAATGAATTATTGAAAGTTTCACTCTGTGAGCCAGAAGTTAGTAATCCATGTTATAATACAATTGTACTTTGTAAGCAAATGGCTAAAGATCTTAAAAACAAATCATTTGAAGAATCAAAATATATTGACAAGCTTAAGTGACTCAGACCTGACTTCCTCCTTATTGTAATTTCTCTTTCAGATAGTTTGTCATTTTGGTATAAAGGTGCATAGTAGTATTACCGCCCCTGATCCCATGATTACGATTGGTATAAACAGCCATATCAAACTGTACGCCTGCCTGTACCATTCGTTCAGTAAATTCCATTGTATTCTGCGCATGGACGTTATCGTCGGCTGATCCATGTATAAGCAGGTAATTTCCTTTTATCTTATCGGCATGCGAAAGAGGGGAGTTGTCGTCATAGCCTTCAGGGTTTTCCTTTGGTGTGCGCATGTAACGCTCGGTGTAGACGCTGTCGTAAAAACGCCAGTTGGTAACCGGAGCAACAGATATACCGGCTTTGAATACATCAGCTCCCTTTTCCATGCAGAGTGCAGCCATAAATCCACCATAACTCCATCCCCAGATGGCAATGTTATTCTTATCCACATACGAAAGGGTTCCCAGGTAAAGGGCTGCTTCAACCTGATCGTCTGATTCGAATTTCCCCAATTGCATATAGGTCATCTTTCGGAATTCTTCACCTCGGGCACCGGTTCCACGCGGATCGATACAGGCAATTACAAAACCTTCCTGAGCCAGGTAATCATTCCAGCCTATACTCCATTTGTCCAATACTTCCTGTGAATTCGGACCGCTGTACTGGGTCATGATTACAGGGTATTTCTTTGCCGGATCAAAACTAGCTGGTTTAAGCATCCATCCATTTAGTTCAATCCCTTCAGAAGTTTTAAAGGTGAAAAACTCCTTTTTGCCAAAAGCATAATCGCTGGTCAGTTTCTTTAGTGCTGAATTATCTTCAAGCGTACGAATGAGTTTGCCGGTCTGATCGTGCAGGGTGATCAGGTTTGGAGTTTCAAGGTTTGTGAAATAGTTAATGAAATATTTTAAGCCGGTACTGAAATCCGCCTGATTGGTTCCACTTTGCAGTGAAAGTTTACCTGATTTTTTACCATCCAGGCTTACGAAATACACTTCACGGCGCATGGGGGATTCTTTGGCGGCCTGATAATAGAACAGCTTCTTCGCCGGATCGAAACCGTAGAATTTGGTGACATCAAAATTACCACTGGTCAGTTGTTTGATTTCGATACATTGACGGTCATAGAGGTAAAGCTGTGAGTACCCGCTTCGTTCGCTGAGAAGGACGATATATTTATTGTCAGGGAGAAAAATGAAATCATCGTAAAAACCTTCCTCAATATATCGTTTATTTTTCTCGGTAAAGAAGTTGCGGGTATCGCCAGTAAATGGATTGGCCAGAACAATATCTACCTGATTCTGAAGGCGGTTCAGTTTCAAGATGGCCAGATCGGAGGCATCCTGGGTCCATTTGATCCTTGGAATGTACTGTTCAATGTCTGTACCAACTTCGGCTGTGACACTGTTTTTTGCCATCAGATCATAGATCAGAACGGATACTACTGAATTTTTCTCACCGCACTTGGGGTATTTGTACGAATAACTTCCGGGGTAAAGTACATTCTCCTTTAATGCTGGATTTTGTCCCTGGTACATCGGAATGTTATACATCGGAACTTCCGTTTCGTTGAATTTGACAAAAGCCAGGAACTTACTGTCAGGCGACCATTCATAGGCTTTGTTGAAGCTGAATTCTTCCTCGTACACCCAGTCGGGAGCCCCATTAATTATTTCATTGACTTTGCCGTCACGGGTAACCTGACTCTCGGTTCCGAATTTCAGGCTTTTAACGAATAGATTATTATTACGCACAAAAGCAACCCGTTCGCCGTCAGGAGAAAAGGTGGCAATCTGTTGAGCACCATTGGCTGAAAGGGGAGTCATTTCTTTGGTAGTGAAATTCCAGATGAAATATGTGGCTGTAAAAGAATGACGGTATATCGGTTTCTTTTCGGTGGTGAAGAGAATTTTGGTTTCATCGTCGCTGAACGTATAATCGCTAAAGGTAGAAAATCCTGCATTCTCAATTTTCGACAGATCAAACAAAACATCAGCTTTCTCCCCGGTTTTGTAACTGTATTTTATAATTTTATTCTCTTCCTTAGTAGTGTAAAACAAACCATCGTTCATAGAACGAAGTTCTGTAATACTTTTTGGCATGAATATACGGCTGCCAACAACATCCTTCAGTTCTATTTTCTTTTGCGAAAATGCAACCAATGAAATACTTACGAGTACTAATATTAATTTTATTCTGATCTTCATGATGGTGTTTCTTATATTGTTCTTTACTCTGTCAAAACTTCAACTTTTTTTCCATAAAAAAAAGGACATCTACTGGAATAGGGATAACTTTTAAAGTTATGACCTGTTTAATTGAACTCAAATGCGAGATGTATGTTGTTTTACTATATTCTTATACACAAAATTATTGGCCATTCAGGTATTTTACATTTTATATGATTCAATGAATCCTGAAAAATATATCTTTGTTTAGCTCGTTAACTATGTTCAGATTAATAGGAGTAGATTCTCAAACGCTAAAAGTTACAACTATGAAAAAATTAATCTTATTTCTTTGTATCGGATTGTTTGTACAGGCAGGTTATTCTCAAATCAACGTTGTTGATTTTTTGAAAGGAGGTAAAGCTGATGCCGGTAAGCTTTCGCAGGCCTATCTTCAGCCCTATGCTTTTGCTTTGGGAGATGGTTTGAATAATGGCTGGTATAATACGGCCGTAACTCATAATTTGTTAGGGTTTGATTTTTCGGTATCGCTAAGTGGAATTCAGATACCTGATAAAGATAAGACTTTTGATATCAGTACACTTGGTCTTGCCAATATGACTGTGGCCAGCGGAGGTAATATTTCTCCCACTATTGCAGGATCAAAAACTTCCGGTCCGAGTCTGAATGTAAATGACACACAGGGGAACAAGATTGCTTCATTTAATACTCCCGGTGGTATAGATTTAGGTACAGTTCCTGTACCAATGGCACAGTTAAGTTTTGGATTACTTCCGCATACCGATATTATTGGCCGTTATGTTCCTGATATGAAATATAACAATAATGGAGACGAAACGAAACTTGGTTTTTGGGGACTGGGAGTAAAGCATAATTTTATGGAATGGATTCCTGTACTCAAACATTTGCCATTTGATGCTTCAGTATTTGCCAGTTATTCGGAAGTAAATGTCCAGAGTGCCCTGACTTCCAGTGCTTCAGGGTATGGAAGTGATAATATTTATATCTCATTTCCAAATGATAATAACCAGATGTTGAAAATGAAAACCAAGACGACAAAATATGGATTGATTGTTTCAAAGAAGTTGGGAATGCTGACATTCTTTGGCGGACTTGGCCATAGTAGCAGTGAATCAACTGTTGATCTGATCGGAACATATACGATTAATACAAAAGGTCAGATTCAGGGAGTGGATTATACCACAAAAACTGATTTGGTTGATCCTGTAGCTCTTTTGTTTAAAACGAATAATGTGAGTATGGATGCAGGTTTAAGGCTTAAGATCATGTTCTTAAGCGTGTTCGCATCCATCAATAAAGCAGAGTACACTTCCTACAATGCAGGTATAAGTTTGGGAATGAGATAATAGCTCATTAAGGGTTAAAATAAGCCGGCAATAAGAGGTCAAAGTGAGATCTGTTATTGCCGGTACCTTTTTAGTGACAGGATGTTGCATTTTCGACTTAAAAACAAATGAACATTGGTCAATATCAGGTTTTAATATTTATCTTTGCACCCTGTTTTTTCAAACATTAACAAGTGATGATTAAAATTACATTACCTGATCAAAGTATCCGGGAATACGAAAGTGGAATTACCGGTTTAGATATTGCCGAATCGATCAGCAGTCGGTTGGCAAAAGAAGTATTATCGATTTCGGTAGAGGGCCAGGTATGGGATCTTAGCAGGCCCATCAGCCATGATGCAGCAATCAAATTGCTGATGTGGGACGATCGGGAAGGAAAGGAAACTTTCTGGCATTCATCCGCTCACCTGATGGCTGAAGCCATCGAGTCATTTTATCCGGGTACACAGTTTGGAATCGGTCCAACAGTTGATAATGGTTTCTATTACGACATTGACTTGCCTCAAGGTGAGGTATTGACTGAAAAAGACCTGGAGAAGATTGAAAAGAAGATCATTGAACTGGCCCGGGAAAAACATGATATCATTCGGAAGGACATTACGAAAGCGGATGCTCTGGAAATGTTTTCTGCAAAGGGAGATCGCCTGAAGGAAGAGCTTATCAGCGAATTGGAAGACGGAACCATTACAGTATACAACCAGGGAGGTTTCACTGATTTGTGCCGTGGACCTCACTTGCCCAATACTGGTTTTATAAAAGCAGTAAAACTGACTTCACTGGCAGGCGCATACTGGAGAGGCAATGAAAAAAATAAAATGCTGACCAGGGTTTATGGTATTACCTTCCCAAAACAAAAATTGCTGGAAGAATACCTGATATTGCTGGAAGAAGCTAAAAAACGTGATCACCGCAAACTGGGTAAGGAAATGGAATTGTTTACATTTTCTCAGAATGTTGGTCAGGGTTTACCCATGTGGCTGCCCAAAGGAACCATCTTATACATGCAATTGCAGGATTTCCTGAAAAGGGTTCAGAAAAGATTCGGTTACGAACAGGTTATTACTCCCCATATCGGCGATATCAATCTTTACAAGACTTCAGGCCATTTTCAGAAATATGGGGCGGATTCGTTCCAGACCATAAAGACTCCTGCGGAAGGTGAAGAATACATGCTGAAACCGATGAATTGTCCTCACCACTGTGAGTTATATAAATTTAAGCCTCGTTCGTACAAAGACCTGCCAGTTAGGTTTGCTGAATTTGGTACCGTTTATCGTTATGAGCAGAGTGGTGAATTGCACGGTTTGACCCGTGTGCGGGGATTTACACAGGATGACGCACATTTATTCTGTCGTCCTGATCAGATTAAAGATGAGTTTAAAAAGGTAATCGATATTATTTTCATCATATTTAAGGCACTTAATTTCGAGAACTACTCGGCACAGATTTCTTTGCGTGATCCTAAGAAACCAGAAAAATACATTGGCTCGACAGAGAATTGGGATAAGGCTGAACAGGCCATTATAGAGGCTTCTGCTGAAAAAGGACTGAATACGGTTACCGTATTAGGAGAAGCCGCTTTCTATGGTCCCAAGCTCGATTTTATGGTGAAAGATGCCCTTGGACGCAGCTGGCAGTTGGGAACTATTCAGGTTGACTATAACCTTCCTGAACGTTTCGAACTGGAATACATCGGAGCTGATGACAAACGTCACCGTCCGGTTATGATTCACCGTGCACCATTTGGATCGATGGAACGGTTTATTGCTGTTTTGATTGAACATACCGCCGGGAAATTCCCGCTTTGGTTAACTCCTGAGCAGGTAGTTGTGTTACCAATCAGCGAAAAGTACAACGATTATGCGAAAAGTGTTTCAGAATTCCTGAATAATTCCGATATTCGCACGATAATTGACGACCGTAATGAGAAAATTGGCCGTAAAATCAGGGATAACGAGTTGAAACGTATCCCTTATTTATTGATAGTTGGCGAACAAGAAGCTGAAAATCAAAGTGTTTCAGTAAGAAAACAGGGAGAGGGTGATAAAGGCTCGATGGATCTTCAGGGGTTTGCTGATTTTATAAACAATGAAGTAAAAGAACAGTTATCATCATTAAACAATTAATATTAACTAATAATAGGAGGAATAGGCCATAGCTGTAAAAAGACCATACAATGGTGGAAGAGCAGAAGTTGCTCCTCAGCACAAAATAAATGAGAAAATTCGTGCACAACAAGTTCGAATAGTTGGGGATAACATCGAAAACCCAGGTGTTTTTTCCCTGAATGAAGCCCTTAAAATGGCAGATGTTCTGGAACTTGACCTTGTAGAAATCTCACCAAATGCAGACCCGCCAGTTTGTAAAATAACCGATTACCAGAAGTTCCTTTATCAACAGAAAAAGAAACAGAAGGAAATCAAAGCAAAAACGGTGCAGGTTGTTGTCAAAGAAATCCGATTCGGTCCAAACACCGATGAACATGATTTTCAGTTTAAAATGCGTCATGCAGAGAGGTTTCTCCAGGAAGGCGCAAAAGTAAAAGCCTATGTATTCTTTAAGGGCCGCTCAATATTATTCAAAGAACAGGGCGAAATCTTATTGCTTAAGTTTGCACAGGAACTGGAAGAAATCGGAAAAGTTGAACAATTACCGCAACTTGAAGGAAAACGAATGACCATGTTTATTTCACCTAAAAAGAAGAAATAAATTTCTTAAATACATTAATTTCAGAAAGATGCCAAAAATGAAGACCATCTCCGGAGCAAAAAAAAGGTTTAGATTAACCGGCACCGGAAAAATTAAAAGAAAACATGCGTTCAAAAGTCACATTTTGACCAAGAAGAGCACCAAGCAGAAACGTAACCTGACTTATTGGGGAACGGTTCACAAAGCTGACCTGCACAACGTGAAGGCCATGTTGACCATGTAGTATTGTTTTCTTTTTACGAGTAATTAAGTTTAGTTATCAATCGAATGTATTAGCTTGAAGATCCCGAGTACTCGGGACGCTAACCATTCTAAAATCAGTTTTATGCCAAGATCAGTAAATGCAGTAGCCTCACGGGCTCACAGAAAAAAAATCCTGAAGCTTACCAGAGGTAACTTCGGTGCCCGCAGGAATGTATGGACAGTTGCAAAAAATACCTGGGAAAAGGGTTTGCAATATGCCTACAGAGATAGAAAAGTTAATAAGAGAAATTTCCGTGCCTTATGGATTCAGCGTATCAATGCTGCAGTTCGTACCGAAGATTTATCTTATTCACAGTTCATTGGTTTGTTGAAAAAAGCAAACATTGAGATCAATCGTAAAGTTTTGGCTGATTTAGCGATGAATCATCCTGTAGCTTTTAAAGCAATTGTTGATAAGGTGAAATAGGTCATCACTGGGTGAATAAACATACGAAACCTCGCTGAAAAGCGGGGTTTTTTGTTTCAAGGTAAGGGCATCGTTTCTGTCTTGCTCGAATCAATAAAATATAATAAAAGAGATTGATTTTGATAAGCGGGATTTTCTATCTTTACAAGACTAATTGATGCTTCGCTGTATGAAAGTGATTTATAGCATAGGGATGAAGATTATTGGGTTGATGGTTATCATCATATATCTCACCGGGAATCTGAGCTTATTTGGTGCAGAACCGAGTGATGTGTATGTATTTAATCGCAGCAAAATTCGCATTGAAGGAGTTATAACCCCTTTTGAAGCAACTGTTGACATTAAAGAACAGGGGCTTCAAAAATATATCCTGAATATCTATCTGCATTCGGCTTTTGCTGCTGCTCCTCCTTCATTCAATGTCTCGGTGAAGTTTCCCAAGGATAAAATCAATCAAATCTGGAATTCAAAAACATGGTCCAATAAATCTTTCTTTTCCATACCTTCCTATGATAGGGCTGCAGCAGGCTTTTCGATTATTTCAGGTCTTACTATAAACGACCAGAACCAGATTACCTTTACCTGCAAGGATGCCTATAAAGCCAAGTTTGTGAGTTCAAACATCAGGGAAGAGAATGACTCTATTGTCTTTAATCTTGGCTTCTTTGAGGACAATCCTCCGCTTTCAAATCTTCAGGATTACCAGGCTGAAGTATTGGTCGATTTTAGAAATATTCATTTCTCCAAAGCTATATTTGATGCTTCGTCCTGGTTTCTGGCTGATGAGTTTAAACATAGCATTCCCAGAGTCGATACCACTAATGTGCCTGTATTTTCGACCTGGTATCCGATGCATCGCAATATTCCACTCGAAAATATAACCGCTGAACTGGATTCGCTTCGTTCGTTTAACTTCAAGTCTGTGCTGATTGACGATGGCTGGCAGACGTTGGTAAAAATGAAGATTGATACTGCTTACGATTACGAAGCAGACAGTTATAAGACCATGAAACTGTTTAAGCAGAAATGCGATCAGATGGGACTTCCTTTATACCTTTGGTATTCCATTCCGTTCATAGGAGGTAATCCGGTCGTTTTGAAAAAATTTGAGGGTAAATATATCCGATACCGTGCTCCACGTCAAATGTATGTTCTTGATCCCCGGTATCCCGAAGTACGGAAATATTTGGTGAGTACATATGCTAATTTTCTGAAGGAATGGCAATTTGATGGTTACTGGTTCGATTTTCTAAAAGGCTTTTACCCTAAAGAAGGTGCCGTAATCGATCCGGATAAGGGACGTGATTTTGTATCTATCGACCTGGCTGTCGATACCTTATATTCGGATATGGAAACCCGGCTGAAAAAGCTTAAGCCAAATGTTTTCATGGGACAGCAGTTTCAGGTGGTGGGTCCAAACGTGGTGAGCTACCAGAATTTCCTCACTGGTTTTGTTGGTGTAGAGAATACTCAGATAGTAAGGGAGAAAATGGTAAACAACCGTCTGCTTTATGGAAAATACACCCCTTTTATGGAAGTAGTAGCCGTCACTCCAAGAGAGAAAGCGGAAGATATAGCACGAAAGATGCAATCAGTCTTGTTTGGTAATCCCTATCTTTCCTTCTTTCTGACAACCTTACCCCAGGAATCAAGGCAAACCATCCGGTTCTGGCTTAATTACTGGAAAAAGAATTACAAGGTCATCTTTGAAGGTAATTTCGAACCAATGCAGGTTTCGAGATTCTATCCGGTTATAAAAGTTGAAAATCCTCAGAAGGCCATTTATATGCTGTATGAAGATTACACCATTAATCTACCAATGGTGGTTACAGTTCCGATTGAGGTGATCAATTCTAAAGTTACTGAAGATGTTCATTTTATGCTTAGTAAGCCAGGAGTACAGTACAACTACGAAACATACAATTGTAAAGGAGTAAGTGTAGGAAAAGGGATAGTGAAAAGCAAGAAAAACACACTGGATGTAATGGTTCCTTCTGCAGGCTTTATCAGGATTACTCCAATCAATTAAGTCGTCATTATGTGCTCATTATGTGGTCAATGACAACCAATGACCACTTAATGACTTAATCAACAGGCTTATAATGCCGTTTCAGCCATTTGGCAAGACCATCCAATCCTGGAAACAATACTCTTTCGGTAATGTTTGCCTGGTCCAGTTTATCCCTGACTTCAAGCTTTAATTCTTTTGGAATTATAATCCTTCGGTAGAGCTCCGGATGATCATTCAGCCAGCTGTCGAGGACGTCCGTTGGGTTGGTCATTACAGAGAACAATGCAAACTGGTTTACGATTCGGTCATCCAACGAAGGTGGTTCAAAGAATAATACCTGATTCTCACAGAATAATCGGTCGAAATCTCCCAGCGATACGATCTTTTCAAGCATCTCCACCGTAAAGGCATTACACTTTTCTTCCTGCAACCCAACGCTGAACGGAGCAGGAACCAGTTGGTTCACCTTCACAAAATCAACCTGCCATATAACACCGTCGATATCATATTTCTCCGTATTGGCAGTCGCAAAATGCATGGCAATAAAAGGTGAATAGGTCCAGTCGATGAGCCGTGTAGGTAAACCATGATGCTGGGCTAAAACCAATGCCCGCCAGAATGTACCCGTAAGCTGCGGATCTTTGCTGATTGAATATTTCCTGAAATTACGCAGCAGATGGTATTCCAGTTCAGGCCGGTCACCACAATTACGCAGGAAGCTGTTTTTCAGTTCGTAATTCATATCCGACAATCCCCGGAAGGCATAATCCGAGCGATATCTGCCCATTTCAGGTTTCCACGAATCGTGATAAACCTCCTCGCAGAGTTGTTCCCAACTTTGAATGACGATATCGTTTTGACGGATCACTTTTTGCTATTTTGATTGAAGGTAAATATAACTGTTTTAAACCTGATTGCAGATAGTTTTAAGGCTAATCATGCGACGGAAATACTATTCCGGCATTATTCCTCACCATGTCCATGATCTCCATTAAATCCGCTGAAACCGATAAGGGCATCAGATCACTTTCTTTTTTCCCCGTATCCAGACATTCCATCACATGGGCGGCTTCCAGTTCATACCCAAAACCGATTCCTTTATCGAAGGTAATGACCTGTTCTTCCTCCCCGGTTTTCCAGTAGGTAATGGTTGTAGGACAATAGAATCTTCGGTTGAGTCTGATGAATCCGTTTTCGAAGGAAAACTCGGTTTGTGTTGATGAATGGGATGCAAAACTTGAAACCAGGGAAGCAATCTCCCCTCTGGGGTATCTGAACGACATCATAATCGATTCTTCGGCGCCGGTATCACAGAATGATGCCATTGTTTTTATTTCTGAAGGTTTCCCCAGTGCCATCAGTGACATAAAGATCGGGTAAATACCAATATCCAGGAGAGAACCTCCACCCAGATCCACATTATACAACCTTTTCTCAGGGCTGTAATCCGCGTTGAACGCAAAGTCAGAACGAACCAGTTTTAAAGCGCCCAATTCTCCTGAACGTATGATCTCCATTGCTTTTTGAAAGCTGGGCTGAAACATGGTCCAGAAGGCTTCCATCAGGAAGGTATTGTTCTTTCGGGAAGCTTCAATCATCCGGTTAACTTCTTTGGAATTAAGGGCAAAGGCTTTTTCGCAAAGAACTGCTTTCCGGTGATTCAGGCACAAAAGAGTGTGCTCACAGTGGTGAGAATGGGGTGAGGCAATATAAACTACATCGACCTTCGGATCATTGACCATTTCTTCATAGCTGCCGTAAGCACTCTCAAAACCAAACTCCGAAGCAAAGGCCTGTGCGTTTTCAAGAGATCTTGAGGCCGTGGCATAAAGATTGGCATTGGATAAGGTTTTTAAGTCACCTGCAAATTTACGTGCTATTTTTCCGCATCCCAGAATAGCCCAATTGTATGTTTTTCCCATGATTACTGATTGAATAATTGATGATGCAAAATAAGGATCTTTTATGGATATTGGTGAACTTCACCCCCAGATTTCTGTTTGAATGCCTGAACACATTTTTAGACAATGAACGAGATTAGAACAGAAAGGGAACGGTTGCCACGGTGGATGAAATCGACCTTGCCCAAAGGTGAAAACTATTCGAAAGTCAAGCGTTTAATTACCGAACACCATCTTCATACGATCTGTACAAGCGGTAACTGCCCAAACAAAGGGGAGTGCTGGAATGCCGGAACCGTCAGCTTCATGATTTTGGGTGATAAATGTACCCGCAACTGCCGGTTTTGCTTCGTCCAGAATGGTATTCCTGAACCGGTGGATTGGATGGAACCGCTTCGTCTGGCCAAAACAATCCAGACCCTTGGACTCGGGCATTGTGTGATTACCTCTGTTGATCGCGATGATCTGGCCGATGGTGGTTCTGAGTTCTGGGCTGCTACCATCTTAAAGATAAAGGAACTCAACCCGGATACGACTATCGAAACCCTTATACCTGATTTTAATGCAAATCCTGAATTGATCCGTAAGGTGATTGAAGCTGCACCTGATGTCATTTCACACAACATGGAAACTGTCCGCCGATTAACTCCCAAAGTGAGAAGTACCGCAAGATACGACCGTAGCCTGAAGGTTATTTCCATTATATCTGAAGCCGGAATAGTTTCCAAATCGGGCATTATGGTTGGATTGGGTGAAACGGAGGATGAAATCCTTCAGACCATGGATGATCTTCGTTCTGCAGGCTGCAAAGTGCTGACTATCGGACAGTATCTTCAGCCCGATTCAAACCTATTGCACGTTCAGGAATACATCAAACCTGAAGTCTTTGAAATGTATAGGGTAGAAGGCTTGAAAAAAGGATTCTCATTTGTTGAGAGCAGTCCGCTGGTGCGCTCATCTTATCATGCGGAAAGACATGTTAATGGTTAGCATGCTATTTTAATTAACTGTATCATGTCATTTATTGTCATTTGCTTCGCGTCATTTATTGTCTCTGCAAAGATTCGTAATGACCACCTAATGACTATTGAATGACCACTTAATGACAATATAACTTATAAATGAAGCGTCAAAACCATACCGTTCTGGAGGTGATCAATCTTACCCCAGAGTCTTTTATTATCAGGCTCGATCGAAAAGATTTTCAGTTTGAGCCCGGCCAATACGTGATTATCCGAATCCCTGACGAGAATGAAGGAAGGGAATACTCAATCTATAGTGCAACAACCGACGAATACCTTGATTTTTTGGTCCGTGAAATTCCCGAAGGAGCATTTTCGCGCTACCTACGGCATTTGAAGCCGGGTTCAGAGTTGAACGTTGAAGGGCCCAAAGGATATTTTATTCTCGATGAAAAGACAAAAAAGGGCCATTCAGCCCTGATGATTGCAACCGGCACAGGCATTTCACCGTTTCATTCCTACATTAAATCCTACCCTGGACTGAATTATCATATCATACACGGGGTTCGTTTTGCCGATGAAGCCTATGGACGCGAAACCTTTGATCCTGCCAGGTTCCTGTTGTGTACATCCCGTCGGGATGAGGGAGACTATTTTGGCCGGGTAACCTATTACCTGAAGAAAAATCCTGTCCCTACGGATACAATCTGTTACCTCTGCGGAAACTCTGATATGATCGACGAAGTCACAACAATTCTTGAAAACCAGGGTCTCCCTCTTGAAAATATAAGAACAGAAGTTTTCTTCTAATCCGGATAAAATAATCCTTTAGGATGGCACTGTATCAGGGCTATACCGGGGTAACTATTTATGTATACTTTTCGTATAAAATAAGTATAGCATCGGTATAGCCTGTGTGTTTCTGAATACCCAAGATACACACAAGGTATACTTAAGGTATACACAAGGTATACACAAGGTATACACAAGGTGGCACTCGATACCTGCCCGTTTATAGCTCAAAATACTCCTGATCATTTTTAAGGTATGATTTTTTTATTTGCTACAGAGAGAATCATAGAGGGAATATATTGAAAAAATCTCTGTGAAACTCTGTGCTTTCTCTGTGGTTCTCTGCTTAATAAATTTGTGAAACAGAGAGCCACAGAGGAAAAAACACAGAGAGCTACAGTGGAAAAAGACGACGTATAACTCATTGTAATACTCATCATCGGATATATCTTTTGATCCCATTCTTCAGTATTGTCACATAAAAATTAATCAGCAATCCAAATTTCTTGTCTGCAAATTTCATGTATGTTAGTACCTGGGCTTCATGAACAGGATTGAAAACTTCCACAGTTTTTAATTCAACCACGACACAGCTTTCAACCAGGATATCGATCCTGTATCCACAATCAAGTTTTATTTCTTTGTAAACCACAGGGACTGGTTTCTGACGTTCAAATCTTAATCCAGCCATTGCTAACTCATAACACAAACACTCCTCATAGGCTGACTCCAATAATCCCGGTCCAAGTTGCCGGTGTACCTCGATGGCACATCCAATTATGATTTCCGTAATTTTGTTGATTTCCATGATATAGTTATTTATATGTTAGATTTCGTTACACAGAGAGCCACTGGGGAAAAAGCACAGAGAGCCACAGAGAAAAAAATCCCTGAGGTTCTCTTTGCAACTCTGTGCAATTGTTTTAAAAAGTGACACGGAGGGCCGCAGAGGATTCACAGAGAACCACAGAGTTTTTTTCTCTGTGTTACTCTGTGCTTTTCCTCTGTGGCTCTCTGTGTAATAGTTTTAAAAAGTTACACAGAGTTGCACAGAGGAATCACAGAGGGCCACTGAGAAAGATAAAAGGTGTTTTTTCATGGTGTATGAAGACTTACCTGGTTAACTTATCTGGATAATACTAAGTTACTCCATTTGAAAACAATAACCCATTACAATTAGGTACATTTTTTGTACAACAATTATTGGCTGGTTTTTTCTACTTTTATAAAACATCTTCCCCTCACTAAGGGTTAAGGATAATATTGCTGTCATTGAAATGAGGTTTATATTTATCATTTTTGAAAGACAAAAACTGTGGCATGAGACTCTTCATCAATTGTTGGTTGATTTTCGGACTGACACTGGGATTTATCCTGGGTTCATTGGTCTCGAATGCCCAATTAAGCGAGAAAGGGATCCCTGATAGTTTTCTGCAGAAACAAAAGAAAGCAGTAGTGATTCCGAAACTTCAGCTGGATTCGGTTCATGTACAGAAAATGATTGCAAGTGACCGGGAGTTCAGGATTGATAATCGTTACGGAGTCATACAGCAAATTGAAATCAATATAAAAACAGCGGGAGTTAAAACAGTAAGCGAGGGTGGGGGATCGATCTGGCGATATCAGTTGGAGTCAAAGGATGCGTATTCGCTGGGAATAACCTTTAAAAACTATCATCTTCCCCCCGGGGCCAGGGTGTTTATTTACGATACTTCAGGAACACAGCTAAGAGGAGCATTTACAGCGATCAACAACAATTCGCGAAATCAACTTCCTGTTGCAGAGTTTCAGGGAAAAAACATGATTATTGAATATGATGAACCGGCATCACCAGAGTTTTCAGGCGATTTGGTGATGGGTTCGGTGTCGCAGGCCTATATTCCTTTTCAGCTTGATGTTATTGACCGTATAGGCATCAATTGCCCGCAGGGAGCTAACTGGCAGATTCAGAAAAACAGCGTTTGCCTGATGACTTTTCATGATCTGCGTTTTTCTTATTATTGCTCCGGGGCACTGATCAATAACATCAAAGAAGATCTTACACCCTATTTCCTGACTGCCAACCATTGTATCCAAACGGATGAGGAGGCCAGTACGCTGATTACGTATTTCAATTATGAGAATTCGACCTGTACATCTTTCGATGCCACCAATGGTCATACCTTAGCGGGAGCGACCTTTAAATCAGGGAGCAGTTACAGCGATTTTTCCTTATTGCTTTTAAATGAATTCCCGCCGGATGAATATAGTCCTTATTTTGCCGGATGGGATGCACGTGGCAACGATCCAGCCTCGGGTGTATGCATCCATCATCCCAACGGACAACCCAAATGCATTGCCATTGACAGTGTTCCGATTACCAGCGACCCCGAAAAGGTACAGTGGTCTGCGGATGGACTAAGGTTAACTTCGACCTCCCTGCCGAATACTCATTGGGGTTTTCATCCCAGTCAAGGTGCTCCTGAATATGGATCATCAGGCAGTCCGCTTTTTGATCAGAATAAGCGAATTGTGGGGCAACTGCACGGAGGTGATAATTTCATGTTATTGTATGGCAAATTCTCCTTGTCCTGGAACTATAACTCCTCCTATGAGGAACAATTGGCTCATTGGCTCGATCCAGACAGTACAACCTTAGTGCTCGACGGCATCTGGAAAATACCTCCTACCGCTGGTTTTCGGGCAGAATTACAGGAAGTATGTCCGAATACACCAGTTTCGTTTTACGATGAAAGTACACAAAGACCCAATGGTTGGGTTTGGCACGTAAAGCCTTCGACTTACCATTTTGCGGGTGGAACAGATAGTACATCCCAAAATCCTAAAATTGTATTTTTGGATGAAGGAAATTATACAGTATCTTTAAATTCATCCAATAAATACGGAAGTAACAGTCTGACACAGGAAAATTATATTCATGCAAAGACAAAGCTTCAAGTCAGGTTTCTTAGGGCAAAAAGCGATAACCTGGTGTGCGGTTGTGATCTGAAGAAGTATCCACTGGTTGCGGATGGTGGGGTTTTTTATGATTTTAAGACTGACCGGCCGGAAATGATTATTACTACTTTAAGTGCGGATACTGCCTTCCTGACCTTAAATCCTAACGGTAATTATACCCAACCTTTTGATACCTGGGTCAAGGTTATTGGAACCAATGGCACCTGTTCGGCATCAGACAGCATGATGCTTCATGTTCTGATTCAACCAAACGATAATATCGTCAATGCAGCAAGGTTGCATTTAGGTCGGAACATGGGATATTCCAATAAATGTGCAACGGTTGAGGTGAATGAACCCCATCCGTCTTCGTCCTGTACTGATGAAAACAGCTGGTGTCCAAATCCTTCAGGAAGATACAGTGTTTTGAATAATTCGGTCTGGTTTACTTTTGTGGCTCCGGCGGATGGATTGCTTACCATTGATACCCGGGGATTTGATGATCAGATTGCGGTTTATAAGGCTTCAAGCTATCTTTCGATTCTGAATGGAGATAATTCAGATTATAGCCTTCTGGCTGCCAACGACAACCGTTCGGCTACTGATAATACTGCTTTGCTTAAAAATCTGGTGCTTGAACCTGGGAGGATATACTGGCTGCAGGTTGACGGAGATGTTGATGTTTTTGGAGATCTGGTGATCGACCTGATCAGTAATTCGCTGGAGGTATATCCAAACCCATCGAAGGGTATCTTTAATGTGATTATATCGAACCCCGGTCCCGGTATTGCGTCTGTAGAAATGTATAACCTGAATGGAAGAAAAATACTTACAAGACAATACAATGTCAGCCTGAATTCCAACAAATTTAACCTCGATTTATCGGGCTATCCCAAAGGAATTTACCTGTTAAATGTTCAGATCAACGGTTCAACCCTGAGCAAGAAGGTGATTTTGAATTAGCGTGTAGAATATTCAGTCTACTCTACTGGCAAGAATTTTATTAGACTTCCCGGAGTACACTCAATATTCAATTTCCTTTTTATTACATCATATAATTCGAATTGTTACTGAGGTTTCTATTCTTTATTCATCTTCGTACGGGTAAATTCTTATTTTTGTAAGTGTATCAGAATGCACAGAATACAAATTCTTACGTTTTGCCGGATGTTAGATATAACTATTAGTCCTGAGCTTAAAAACAGGTGCCCCAGTCTCAGATTGGGTTGCATTGAAGCTGATGTAGAAGTTACGGTACCTTCCGAAGAATTATTATCGGAAATCAAATTAAGGATCGAACAACTTAATCGGTCTTTAATGATTGAAGAGATTAGTAATTTGCAGGCGATCAGGGCATCAAGAAAAGCTTATAAAGCCTGTGGAAAAGATCCGGCACGCTATCGTTTATCAGCAGAAGCGTTGTTGAGAAGGATCGTATCCGGCAAAGGCTTGTATCAGATCAGCAATGTCGTAGATCAGTTGAACCTGGTTTCCATCACAAGCGGTTTTTCAATCGGGGGATATGACGTCAGCCAGATTAAGGGTAATATTACTTTTGGAATCGGTCAGGCTGAGGAACCGTATTGCGGTATCGGCAAGGGAGAATTGAATATTGAGAATCTTCCTGTTTTCAGGGATGAGCCTGGGGCATTCGGAACACCAACCAGCGATTCGCAACGAACAGAGGTAAACGATCAGACAAGGCGTTTTTTAATGATCCTGATCGATTTTGGAGGGGATGATCATTTGAATGAGGCAGTAGACTATTCAATAAGTTTATTGAAGAAATATTGCAAGGCAGAGGAATTGACAGTAAAATATATTTTATAAAAATGTGGAGATTATTTTGCAGAACCTGGTTGAGATTATGGGGTTGGAAAGCCGTTAGCGGAGTGATGCTTGAAAAGAAGGCCATTATTATTGGTGTGCCTCATACCAGTGCATGGGACTTTGTGGTTGCCTACCTGTATTATACCTCCATTGGGGGAACGATCAATGTGATCATTAAAAAGGAATTCTTCTTTTGGCCGCTTGGAATCCTATTGCGCAGATTGGGCGCGATTTCCATCGACAGGTCAAGAGGAACAACTATTGTCAAGCAAATCATTAAAGAAATGAATAGTCGCGAGACGATGCATCTGGCTATCACACCTGAAGGAACACGAAACTTGAATAAGCATTGGAAGGCAGGGTTTCATACCATAGCAAAAGCTACCGGTGCAACCATTTACCTGGGCTTTTTTGATTATGGACGCAAAGAAATTGGCTGGCTTGGTACTTTTGAGTTAACAGACGATGCGGAAGCGGATATCCGGCGTATGAAAGCGTATTATCGTGATTATAGACTGGTTGGCCGGTTCCCGGAATTGTTCAGTGCCGAAGATTAGAAATGAGGAATAAGGAAAAAGGAATGACGAGAAACCTGTCCGATATAAGTGTCGGAAGGAGAAAACAGGAAAAAGTAAATTGTTTATAGGAATGACCAATGACTTTTTTCCCGCCTGCATCAGGTAAATATTTCCTTTTTCCTCATTTCTATAAAATATGTTTGAACTTTAATCCCATTATATCTATGACACAAGAAACCTTAATAGCAGCAATCATTCAGCTTGATCAGGTATGGGAGGACTCAAGGGCCAACCGGTTAAAGCTTGATGAATGGCTTCGGAAAACGGACAGGAATACCGATGTGGTATTTTTAGCTGAGATGTTTAATACCGGATTCTCATTGAATATTTCAGATTTGGCTGAAACGATGGATGGCGAAACGGTAAGCTGGATGAAACAACGGAGTGCCGAATATGGGTTTGCCCTTTGTGGAAGTCTGATTATTCGGAATAATGATTTGTATTATAACCGGCTCATCTTTGCTGAGCCATCCGGTGAAGTTCATTTTTACAACAAACGCCACCTGTTCACCATGGGAGGCGAAGAAAGTCAGTTTCAGCAAGGAATGGAACGTATAATTGTAACGTTCAGGGGATGGAAGATTTGCCCGCTCATTTGCTATGACCTTCGTTTTCCGGTATGGGCACGTAACCGTAATGAATATGATCTTCTGGTTTATTCTGCCAGCTGGCCGCAAGCAAGGGATGAAGTTTGGAATACTTTGCTGAAATCCCGTGCCATAGAAAACCAGGCATATGTGATTGGAGCAAACAGGGTAGGAGTGGACGGAAATTCAATCGTTTATTTGGGCAATTCGCAGGTGATTGATCCGAAAGGCAGAGTCCTTGCAGTGACTGAAGAATATGCCGAAAACATAGTTGCAACCTCCCTATCGTATAATGAACTCTTGAGATTCAGAGCAGATTTCCCGGTATTGAATGATGCTGACCCCTTCAGTATTGAATAATTTCACTTCGTAACCTTCTGAATAATAATGTGATGATTATAAGTCCATGATTCCGGAAGATATGTCCATAGGCATAAGAACAGAATTATAGATCTTGCATCGCATTTTCAATAAAACAATTTTTCCGTTTAACTATCATACCTGTTATTTATGAAAAAACTAATTTGGACAGTTTTAATAGCATTCACTTGTTTAGGTGTCTCCGCTCAAAAGTACGACCAGCTTGCAAAAACTCCACCAATGGGTTGGAACAGCTGGAATAAGTTTGCCTGTAACGTGAATGAAAAACTCGTTATGCAGATGGCTGACCAAATGGTGAGCAGCGGTATGCAGGATGCCGGATACCAATATATTGTAATTGACGATTGCTGGCAGATTGACCGTGATGAAAATGGTGAAATTATGGTCGACAAAGATCATTTTCCCAGTGGAATAAAAGCTTTGGCTGATTATATTCATTCCAAGGGCTTAAAGTTTGGAATCTATTCATGTGCAGGATCAAAAACCTGTGCCGGAAGGCCGGGCGGAAGAGGTCATGAATTCCAGGATGCCAGAACCTATGCACGCTGGGGAGTCGATTACCTGAAATATGACTGGTGTAATACAACTACCCAGGATGCCAAAGCTACCTATGCAACAATGCGTGATGGCCTTTTTGCAGCCAAACGTCCTATAGTTTTTAGTTTATGCGAATGGGGAACTGCAAAACCATGGGAATGGGCCAAAGAAATTGGTCATTTATGGCGGACTACAGGCGACATTGTTGATCGCTGGGATTCAATGATCGATATTCTTAACAAGGAAAAAGACCTTGCAAAATATGCCGGCCCTGGCTATTGGAACGATCCTGATATGCTTGAAGTTGGGAATGGTGGCATGACTACTGAAGAATATAAAACTCACTTTTCGTTGTGGTGTATGTTGGCCGCTCCCCTTATGGCCGGAAATGATCTGGGAAACATGTCTCCTGAAACTGCTGAGATATTAAAGAACGGAGATATTATTGCACTTGACCAGGATGCTTTGGGCAAACAAGGTTTTTGCTATCGCGACAATGGAGAATACCAAATCTGGATAAAGAAACTGGCGAATAATGAAAAGGCCGCTTGTCTGTTAAACCGTGGAGATGAAGTTAAAGAAGTACAGGTTGATTTTAATACACTCTTAAAAGCAAGCGACAATTACTGGTCTCCAGACTCTTATAAATTGGCCGATTACAAGGTCAGGGATTTGTGGGAGCACAAAGAAGTCAGCCTTGAAAAAAGTGTTGTTTTCATTAAGTTACAGCCGCATTCAGTAAAGGTTTTCCGTTTTATTAAGAAGTAAAATCAGATTCAGATAATGAAGTCATTCTTATTAATACTTTTCATAGTCCTTGGATTGGGCGCTTTTGCTAAAGACTATACGGTAAGCTCACCAAACGGAAGCATTAAGGTTACCGTTTCGGTCGATACTCAAATTAAATGGTCGGCAGCAGTAGCCAACCAGGCTATCTTTACAAACAATACACTAAGCCTCGATCTTGGAACTTCTGTCCTGGGAGTTAATCCTAAAGTCGTTTCAGCAAAAACTACTTCAGTTTCAGAGGTGGTTAAAACAGTGGTCGCCGTTAAATCAAAAACCATAAACAATACCTATAACCAACTAAACCTGGTATTTAAACCAAACTATGCAGTCAGTTTCCGCGTGTTTGACAACGGCATTTCCTATCGTTTCGAAACAAGCATGAAGGAGCAAATCACTGTAAAGAATGAAGAAGTAAACCTAAATTTTGCAGGCGATTACGGAGTGCTTTTCCCGGAAGAAGAAACCGTATATTCGCATTACGAGCGACTTTATCTGGACCAGAAAATTAGCTCACTGGCAGCAGGGAAATTCTGTTCACTTCCTACTCTGGTAAAGGCTGACAACAACATCAAGATCGGAATCACCGAAGCTGACTTGTTTGATTATCCTTGTTTGTTTATGCAAGCTACTGGTAAAGCTGCATTCAAAAGCAAGTACCCCAAGGTCATTCTGAAATCTGATCCTAAGGGTGATCGTGAGATTCAGAATATCCAGGAAGCGGATTACATTGCAAAAACTTCAGGAACCCGATCATTCCCATGGCGAGTATTCATGATCAGCACAGAAGATGCACGTCTGGTCGAAAATCAGATGGTGTATTTACTCTCCCGCGATTGCAAACTGGCAGAAACCAGTTGGATTAAACCGGGTTTGGTTGCCTGGGACTGGTGGAATGAAAATAACATCTACGGCGTTGATTTCAAAGCCGGTCTGGACACCAAAACCTATAAATACTACATCGATTTTGCTTCAAAATACAAGATTCCATACATCATTCTGGATGAAGGCTGGACCAAAACTACACTGAATATTAAAGAGGCAAATGCTGATATTGATATCAAGGAATTGATTGCTTACGGGAAATCAAAAAATGTGGATATTATCCTTTGGTGCCTCTGGAATGCACTGGATGCAGACATCAATGGCACGTTGGATTTATATGCCAAATGGGGCATTAAAGGCATTAAAGTTGATTTTATGGCCCGTTCCGAGCAATACATGGTTAACTTTTACGAACATGCAGCTAAAGCATGTGCTGACCGTAAGTTAATGATTGATTTCCACGGAGCATTTAAACCTTCAGGAATGGCAAGGGCTTATCCGAATATCATCAATCATGAAGGCGTAAAAGGAATGGAAAACTGCAAATGGAGCAAGGATATTACTCCTAAACACGATGTAACCCTTTGTTTCACCAGAATGTTGGCTGGTCCAATGGATTATACTCCGGGGGCCATGACCAATAAGAATGAAAAAGATTATGCTGTCAGTTTCTCACATCCGATGAGCCAGGGAACTCGCTGCCATCAATTGGCCATGTATGTTTGCTATGATGCTCCGCTTCAGATGCTGAATGATAGTCCATCGAATTATTACAAGGAAAGCGAATGTACTTCATTTATCAGCAGGATGCAGACCGTTTGGGACGATACTAAAATTCTGGATGCCAAAGTAGGTGACTATATCCTTACTGCCCGTCAGAAGGGTAATGATTGGTATCTGGGTGCCATGACCGACTGGACTTCACGCTCCCTTAATGTTGATCTGTCATTTTTGGGTGAAGGAACTTATGAAATAGAAATTATGCAGGATGGCATGAATGCTGATATAAGTTGCAACGATTATAAACGGGTTATGAAGCAGGTAACCAAAGCCGATATGTTGAAGATCGACCTTGCAAAAGGTGGCGGCTGGGCAGCAATCTGCAAAAAATTGTAAGAAAACCTTATAATTTACAATTTATCTATTTACGATATACTATTTTGAAAAAGTCTGGAGCAAATAGTAAATGGTAAATAAACAAATAGTAAATATTAGAATTGAACCTTTGATCTATACCAAATAAATTACGTAAACCACCTAAACCAGGTAAGTCAGAAAGAGGTCGTCAGAGTAAAATCAGACGGCTTTTTTTTGTTTCAGGTTTTAGGTTTTAGGTTTCAAGTTCAAAGTTCTAGGATCCAAATTCAAAGTTTCAAGTTTCAAGTTTCAAGTTTCAGGTTTCAGGATTCAGGTTTCAAGTTGCGGGTTTCGGGGTTCAAAGTTTCAAGTTAAAGGTTCAAAGTTTGGATCATATGTTATTGTGGTGGGTAAAGTAAAGTCTATGGTGAGTCCTGAATAAATTTCAGGATCTTACTTTTTTTAATTTAACCTTAGTAACAGGACCAGAACCCCCTATTTCCAACCTTATTTATCTTATCCTGTTTTTACGCTATAAACGGCTTGTTTTGTTTCATATATTATGATGAAAACAGAAGACAAGATTAGAGAAATAAAAAATAATCATATAACTAATATTTTAGTTTGAAAACTAAAATATTAGTTATATCTTTGTTGTGGATATCCAATCAGCTGTGAGCAGGTAAGTTGTAGCTTAATAATCATCTTGCAGGTTCAGGTTGAATGGATTTGATCTGTTTTTTTGTCTCTTTAAACTATTGTATTAGTTGACGAACTAAGTGCTTAGTTTTGGCAAGATTATTGATGTTTTTAATTGAAATTTAATGGTAGAAGTTATGAAAGAATTAACCAAAGCTGAAGAACAGATTATGCAGGAATTGTGGACCTTGGAAAAAGCTTTTGTCAAAGAGATAGTCGACAAGCTTCCCGAGCCTAAACCTGCATACAATACGGTTTCTACTATTATCCGTATTTTGGAGAAGAAAGGATTTGTTGACCATTACGCGTATGGAAAAACACATCAATACTTTCCCCTGGTCAGTAAAACGGATTACACGAAGACGTATTTCAGGAATTTCCTGAATGGTTATTTCAGTAACTCCTTTCAGGAAATGGTTTCGTTTTTTGCCAAAGAAGACAAAATGAGCCTCTCACAACTTGATGAATTGATCAAGGAAGTCAGAAAAGATTTGGAACCGGAAAACCCATCACCCAATGATTAGCTTTGTAAATTACCTCATGGTATCTGGAATAAGCCTGAGCCTTTTTGCCGGGGTTTATTACCTGTTGTTAAGAAGAGAGACCTTTTTCAGTATTAACCGGTGGTTCCTGCTGACATCGATTGGTTTCTCTGCCTTATTGCCCCTGTTACACATTCCGTTTTATACCCCTGATTCAATCCTACTCGGTGAAGTTACCGTAACTCCATACCTTAATTTATTGAGCACGGTAACTATATACGGCAATGGTTTGACGCAGGGAGCCGGACAACTGGTATTGACCTACCGCTTAATTGCTTATGCCTATCTGTTGGGAGTAATGTTTTTTGGTGGTAAGCTGTTGTTACAGATTTACCAGATCAACCGGTTAATTGCAAGTAACCGTGTTGTCCCAGAAGGGAATATCAAGCTGGTTATCCTGGAACGTGAGTTGAGTCCGTTTTCTTTTCTGTATTACATTTTCGTGAGTGAAAATCTTCAAAACACTAAAGGTTGGGAGAAAATGCTTGAGCACGAGAAACAGCATATCAGGCAAGGGCACACCTTTGATGTGCTCATCCTTGAATTTATTGCTGTATTCCAGTGGTTTAATCCTTTCTTTTGGTTGTTCAGACGTGCTTTGCGCGAGAACCATGAATTCCTGGCCGACCAGGCCGTAATCTCTCAGGGAACTGCACCTTCGTGGTACAAGCAGATCCTAATCAACCAGTATGTTGGCGATCAGATTGTTTTGACCAACAACTTTAATTATTCGTTAGTAAAAACCCGTGTACAAATGATCTCAAAAATAAAATCCAGAAAAATAGCGATCAGTAAAGTCTTGATTGGCATGATATTGGCGGTTTGCTTGGTTGCAGTTTTTTCCTGCGATCAGAAGAGATTGGTAAAATCCGATAGCGGTCATAAATATCAGATTCAAAACAATGAAAAAGTATATCTTGAGGTTGATCAAATGCCGGAGTACCCCGGTGGTGATTTAGAATTGCGTAAATTTCTTTCCACATCAGTAAGATATCCTATCGATGCAATGGAAAATAAAATACAGGGGAAAGTATTTGTTTCTTTTGTTGTTGGGAAGGATGGAGTTGTAAAGAATGTTTCCATTGCACGAGGAGCAGATCCACTTCTTGATGCAGAATCTTTGCGAGTTGTAAAGAATTTTCCGAAATGGAAACCTGGAAAAGAAAGAGGCAAAATAGTTGCTGTACAATATACGGTTCCGATCAACTTTGTGCTACAGTAAGGTGATTCCAAAATTATATAATAAAGTCCTGAATTTCAGTATTTGAACTGAATATTCCGGACTTTTTTATTAAATTGAGATGCTTTTCATGGGATTGGATTCGCTATGCAAATTGCTTTATATCTTTTTTTCTGATCTTCCGGAATGACTTTCCCAGGCATAGGGCATTATTCTGAAGAGGATTCCTTTTCTACTTGTGTGCTTCTTGTGTGCATATGCTGTGCTTCTTGTGTGCTCATACTTTTTAATAGCACATAATAAGCACAGCATATGCACACAAGAAGCACACAAGTAGACAAAGGATCCTTCCCCGGTTAATATCCGATTATCAGGAATTAATGGCTCGATATTCTCGGCTCAGCCGATGGAATTTACTTAATAAGAAGAGAACGGTTCTGATTCAATCTGTTAAATCCAAAATTCAATTCCTGCTTTAGATTTGGAAAATATATTACTTTTATGACTTATTGACAATTTGGCCATTCCTGTAATGATTTAGGAAAACAAATGGAATAGCGTTAAAGAATGACGAGGTTTTGTACCCACCGAATCCGATCATACTACTTCGCTGATAGTAGTCTGTAAAGTAAAAGAAATACCAGCTTATCTGGGTGAACCGGAAAGCTTTTTAAAATCTAGATAGTATAACAGCTAAAAAATGAAGATAAACCATCTAAAATCAACCTTTATTTCTTTTCTGGCAGGTTGTGTTTTTGTCGTACTATCATCGACGCCACTTTGTGCTCAGATAGCTACCGGATATGAAATTGCCAAATGGCATCAGTTTAAAACAGCTGCAATCAGCTACACCTTTGATGATAATACGGCAAAACAATTAACAGTAGCAGTGCCACTTTTTGACAAATACAACTATAAAGTAACCTTAAATACTGTAACAGGATGGACCCCAAACTGGACTGGATTGAAGGCTGCATCGATCAATGGTCATGAAATTGCAAGCCATACCGTAACTCATCCGGCACTAAATACATTGAGCATCGCCGGTCAGGAAATTGAACTTCAGCAATCTCAAAGTACAATCAATACAAATATTCCGAATGCAGAATGTGTAACCATAGCCTATCCGAATTGCGTTCTGGGAGACCTGCCCACCATTAAAAAATATTACATAGCTGGGAGAATCTGCAGTGGAATGATCGTTTCTTCATCTCCATCTGATTTCTACAACATTAGTTCAATCCTGATTGGAACTCAAAGTACATTGAATACTGCGAATGACTTTAATGGTAAAGTTGCTTTGGCTAAGTCTTCCAAAGGTTGGTGTGTCTTTTTAATTCACGGAATAGACAATGACGGCGGATATTCACCTACACAATCTTCAGAAATTGGCTCTCATCTTAGCTATGTCAATACGAATAGTGCAGATTATTGGGTAGATACATTTGGAAATGTAGTCAAATACATTAAAGAGCGGAATGCGCTTTTATTATCAGAAACTGCTGTAACAACCGATTCGCTACAAGTGAATGTTTCTGATAATCTGGACAATACAATTTATAATGTGCCGGTTACCGTTCGTCGTTCATTACCTGCTTCATGGCAAAATGCCCGGGTATATTTGAATAACAATTTGGTCAGTTCAACGATTTCTGTTAGTGGTACAAATAAATCTATTGTGTTCGATGTTGTTCCAGGTCAGGGAGAACTCTTTCTGGCCAAATCCAATGAAGTCGTACTGGGATATAATGTTTTAAAAATTTTCACTCCCATGCACATTGGTCCAAATCCCTTTTCAGAAACTCTAAATGTAGAAACAAACGGAATTTACCAATATTACGTTCATTCATTGGACGGACGATTGATTGAAAATGGAACTTTTTCCAATTCGCTGGTCATAGGGGATCGATTGATTCCGGGAATATATTTTCTGAATATCAGGAATGAAAAGGAATACTATCAGACAAAAATTATTAAGACATAAATAATTATAATCTAATCCCGATAAAAAGAATAAAATGAAAAGCTATTTAGTCCAAAAAATCAGTCTGGCTGTACTTATTTTGCTGACTGTCGCATCTTCAACTGTAAACGCTCAAACAAAGCAGAAACCACGATATCTGGTTAAAGACCTGTATATCGCCGATCCATCGGCACATGTTTTTGATGGTAAAATCTATGTTTACCCGTCACATGATATTGAATCCGGCATTCCGGAGAATGATAATGGCGATCATTTTGATATGCGTGATTATCATGTATTTTCGATGGAAAGTATTGACGGGGCTGTTACTGATCATGGTATTGCCCTGGATGTAAAAAACATCCCATGGGCCGGAAGACAATTATGGGCTCCAGATGCCGCTTTGAAGAATGGAACTTATTATCTCTATTTCCCGGTAAAAGACAAGACTGATATTTTCAGGATAGGGGTTGCAACGTGTAAAAAACCCGAGGGACCATTTAAACCGGAAAACAACCCAATCATGGGTAGTTACAGTATTGACCCGGCAGTTTTCAAAGATACCGATGGAAAGTATTACATGTATTTTGGAGGCATCTGGGGTGGACAACTGCAGCGTTACCGCAATGGAAAGGCCATTGAGTGCGGTGCCCAGCCTGCCGCAGGGGAGGTTTCATTATGTCCGCAGGTTGCACTTATGAGTGATGATATGTTGCAGTTTGACGGAAAAGCGAAGGATGTTGTGATTCTTGACAAAGAAGGTCATCAATTGAAAACCGGTGATGAGGATCATCGCTTTTTTGAGGCCTCCTGGATGCATAAATACAACGGGAAATATTACTTTTCCTATTCAACGGGAAATACCCATAAATTGTGTTATGCCATTGGTGATAATCCATGGGGACCATTTACTTATCAGGGAGTTATCCTTACGCCTGTTGTTGGTTGGACAAGCCATCACTCCATTGTTGAATTTAAAGGAAAATGGTATTTGTTTTATCATGACAGCAAACCTTCCGGAGGCAAAACCTGGTTGCGGAGTGTAAAAGTTGTAGAATTGGAATACAATGCTGATGGTACCATTAAAACTATTGATGGGAAGGAATAGAAATATCATGAGACAGGAGATGTGAAACTAGAGACAGAAGTCGGAAGACAGTAGTGGAGAGACAGAATACAGGAGTCTTCGGTCTTCCGACTTCTGACTTCCAACTTTTGATTCAATAACCTATTTTCCAGAAGCTATTACAAATTTTTAATAAAGCAGGAACCTTGATAAACATTAGGGTTCCTGCTTTTTTAGGTTAACATCAGACTCATTTCGATCTATTTAAATATCAAAATTACTTTTGAATCAAACAATTCAATTTTTTGACACTGAGAGCCACGGAGGATAAAGCACAGAGGACCACGGAGAGAAACGAAACTCTGTGTGATCTCTGTGAAATTCTGTATAATGTTTTTGTGACACAGAGGAGGTCATAGGAATTACACCCACCCCGGTAAAACCGGGGAAGGCCACGGAGAAAGTAAAAAAACTCTTATGAGTTTCCACTTATTATTATTATCTTGGAAACGTCACGGAAATTTCAAAACCAAGTGCTAAGAAAGATATTACGTAGGATTTGAAAGATCTCATCAGCTGAACTTGTTTTAGTTAGGTATTGCGAATTAAACAGAAAATCAGATCATTCAAATGAGCGAACTAAAAAGTTCTGTTTTGCCAGTTACAGGAATGACGTGCAGTAATTGTGCCCGAACCATTGATTTGAATGTAAGCAAATTAAAGGGTATCAAAGAAGCAAGGGTGGACTTTGCTGGCGAAAAACTTATCGTGGAATTTGATCCATCATTGATCAGCGAAAAGGATATCATTGCCTGTATTCAACGGATTGGGTATGGTGTTGCCACCGGCAAAGTTGAATTGCCTGTCACCGGATTGCAGGATCATACTGATGCCATGTCTCTCGGTAAAATTCTTTCCAGACAAAATGGAGTACTTGCCGCAAGTGTCGGATTAGGCACCGAACGTGTTATACTTGAATATATACCCGGAATGACCAGCATTTCAGAACTTGCTGAAGTTATCCGTAAGGCGGGATTTGATATTATACAGGTGGGTGATACCGAAGAAGTTGAGGATGTTGAAGCTAAAGTTCGCGCATCCGAACTTAGCAAGCAAAAGAATTTATTGATCACTGGACTGCTATTTACAATCCCGCTGATCATTTTCAGTATGGCCAGGGACTTTAAGGTTGTCGGATTCCAGTACGATTTGTATGCCATGCTTTTTGCAGCAAGCATTGTGCAGTTTGTGGTTGGCTGGCAATTTTACGTTGGTGCTTACAAGAGCCTTCGAAATGGAAGTGCCAACATGGACGTTTTAATCATGATGGGTTCTTCTGTCGCCTATTTCTCAAGTCTGTTTGTTACCCTGGAAATAATAAACAGTCCTAATGTCTATTTCGAGACTGGGGCTTCCATTATAACCCTTATCCGGCTTGGAAAATATCTGGAGGCCAAAGCCAAAGGTAAAACTTCCGAAGCATTAAAAGCCTTGATGGGTCTGCGTGCCAAAACTGCCTGTGTTGTTCGCGAAGGTGTTGAAACAAAGATAAGTATTGAGCAGGTTGTTGTTGGAGATACTATTGTTGTTCGGCCAGGCGAAAAAGTACCTGTCGATGGAATTATCAGTGAAGGTAGGTCAGCATTTGAAGAATCTATGATTACCGGTGAATCGATGCCAGTAAGTAAAGGTCCCGGAGATGAAATCATTGGAGCAACAATAAACAGGGAAGGAATGATCCGTTTTGAAGCTTCCAGGGTTGGACGAAATACTACCTTGTCTCAGATTGTAAAGATGGTTCAGGTGGCCCAAGGGAGCAAAGCACCAATACAGAAATTAACCGATGAGATCGGCAAATATTTTGTTCCTATCATTATCGGCCTTGCGCTATTTACATTTCTGGGTTGGGTTTATGTAGCACAAATCGACTGGACTGGCGCAATGATGAATGCCATAGCAGTACTTGTAATTGCATGTCCCTGCGCCATCGGACTGGCTACGCCAACAGCAATTATGGTGGGAACTTCCAAAGGAGCCGAAAACGGAATCCTGTTCAAAAACAGCGAGGTTCTCGAACGGGCAGGGAAATTAAACGTTGTGGTACTCGATAAAACGGGTACCATCACCTGCGGAGAGCCGGAAGTAACTGATATTATAGCTTTTGGCAATCAATCCTCAGACAATATTCTCAGACTTGCAGCAAGTGCTGAACAAGGTTCAGAACATCCATTGGGACGTGCAATGGTTAAAGCTGCTCTGGAAAAAGGCTTAAAGCTTTCTGACCCCATACGATTCCGGTCTTTTGGTGGTTTTGGCATTAGGGCCATCCTGAAACAAGAGGAGACAGAAGACAGAAGTCGGAAGTCGGAAGACAGTCTTCGGTCTTTAGTCTCCGGTCTTCGGTCTTTCAAAGATCAAATCCTGGTTATTGGGAATTTACGGATGATGCAGAATGAAGGTATTCCAGTTGAGGAATGTCAGGCCGATATTTTAAGATTACAGGCCGAAGGAAAAACTGCAATGATCATAGCTTTCAAACCTGACAATGAAGAAGAGCAGATGATTCCAATCGGGATTATCGCCGTAGCTGATACATTAAAAACAGGTGCAAAAGAGGCTATCAGCGATCTCTATAAACTTGGGTTAGATGTTGTAATGATTACCGGAGACAATCAGTTGACTGCGGATGCAATTGCCAAACAGGTAGGCATTTCAAGGGTTGTGGCTGAAGTGTTGCCTGGTGAAAAGGCTGATGCGATTAAGAAATTACAGGAGGCCAATACTCTGGGTAATTATGCTCATCCGATAGTTGCTATGGTTGGTGATGGAATCAATGATGCTCCGGCATTGGCACAAGCTGATGTAGGTATTGCTATTGGAACAGGTACAGATATTGCAATGGCGGCAGCCGGGATTACCTTGATAAGTGGTGACCTCTCGGGAGTTGGTCGTGCGATCTCCTTATCCCGTGGGACCTCTCAAACGATCATTCAAAATCTAATCTGGGCATTGTTTTACAATATTGCGTTGATCCCAATTGCAGCCTATGGATTGCTTAGTCCAATGTTTGCAGCAGGAGCAATGGCATTCAGTTCCATTTTTGTGATAACCAACAGTCTTCGTTTACGGGCATATAAAGTTCTGACTTTTGCACCTAAGAAGAGTATTTTCCGACAGTCTGTCGAACTACTTCCGCGTATTATTGCTCCAGCTATTTGTCTGGCCATTTTAATCATAGCTCCAATGTGGCTTATGCCTGGTAAAATGGAAATTAAAGGAGCACTTTCGGGCACTATGACCCCGGTTTTGATGATGGTTATGGCGCTTTCAAATGCAATAATTGCTGTTGCCTATGGTTCTATTCCAATTTTCCTGATTGTATTTGTCAGGAAACGAAAAGATATGCCATTTACGTGGATTATCTTTCTTTTCGGTCTGTTCATTCTGGCTTGTGGTTCAACCCATATTTTTCATGTCATTGGCTTATGGTGGGCTGTAAACTGGTGGCAGGCAACTGTTGATGCTATCTGTGCTGTAATATCCCTTGCAACAGCAATTGTAGTATGGCCTTATCTTCCAAGGATATTAGCGATTCCAAGTCCCGAGCAGCTGCGAAAGGTTAATATTGAATTGCAGATGGAGAAAGATAAACTGATATACTCTCAGAACGAGTTACAAAAGGCTTATGCGGAAGTTGAACATCGCGTAAAGGAACGGACCGAAGAATTGTTGATTGCCAACCAGTCGCTTCAGGAAGAAATCGTCGAACGCAGGAAAGCAGAGGCTTCCTCTGTAAAAGCAGAGGAAACGATGCGTCTTAGTGAGGAATACTTCCGTAATATATATGAGTACTCGACAGTTGGAAAATCGATAACTCAAATGGATGGACAGATAAAAACTAATAAAACCTTTCAGAAGATATTAGGCTATTCCTCTGAGGAATTAGCCGCAATCAACTGGCAGGAATTGACATATCCCGATGATTTAGCAAGAGATCAGGCAAATTTACAATTGATGATCTCAGGAAAATATCAATCTATACGATGGGAAAAGAGATATATTAACAAAAATGGGGAAATTGTTTGGGTAGATATCAGTTCTGTATTGCAAAGGGATAGTGATGGCAATCCGCTATATTTTATCACTTCAATTCAGGATATTACAGAACGTAAACATATAGATGAAGCTATAAAAGAAAATGAACGGCTACTTCGTGAATCTCAGGCCGTTGCCCATTTGGGCAGTTATGTATGGGATCTGTCAACCGGTTTATGGAAAAGTTCTGAAATCCTGGATGAGATTTTTGGTATCGATAAAAACTACATCCGCTCACTCGAAGGTTGGAATGCTATTATTCATCCCGACTGGCAGAAAATAATGTTGGACTATGTTGTTAATGAAGTTACCGGAAAGTATCAAAGGTTTGATAAAGAATATCTGATCATGAGGCAAAATGATGGTCAGGAACGTTGGGTTCATGGACAAGGTGAACTTGTGTTTGATGACAACAAAAAGCCAATCAAACTAATCGGTACTATCAATGATATTACTGAACGAAAACTTGCAGAAGATGCATTGCGCGAAAGTGAAGTTAAATTCCGAAAACTTTTGGAAAGTAATCCATTGCCGATAATTTATTCAAACAAGGAAGGTGTTTTTACATTCCGGAACGATCGTTTTAATCAGGTTTTCGGATACACTGAAGCTGAAATTCCGACCATTAATGAATGGTGGCTGAATGCATATCCCGATGCAGAATATCGAAAATGGGTTATTGAAAATTGGCAATCAGCTGTTCGTCATGCTGCGAAGACAGAAAACAATATTGAAACAGATGTTTACCGGGTTACCTGCAAAGATGGTAGTATCCGCGATGTTATTATATCCGGGACAACTATTAACGATAATTTATTGGTGTCTTTGGTTGATATCACCGATAGGATAAGAGCCGAAGAGGAAATACAAAAGCTCAACGAAACTCTGGAACAACGGGTAATTGAACGTACAGAACAACTCGAAGTAGCCAATAAAGAACTCGAAGCTTTCTCCTATTCTGTTTCACATGATTTGCGGGCACCATTGCGGCACATTAATGGATTTATCAGTTTGTTCCTCGAAAACAAAACAATAGAACTGACAGAAGAAGAGCTTGGCTATCTTTCTATTGTTTCCCGTTCTTCTGAAGAAATGGGAAAACTTATTGATGCCTTGCTCACTTTTTCAAGATTGAATCGTTCAAAACTACAGAAGTCAAGGAATGAAACATTACAAATTGTGAATCATGGTCTTCAGGTCTTCAGTCAGGAAATAAAGGAACGAGCTATTGAAATCAGGATTGGTCATCTTTATGAAACATTTGGTGATGTTCAATTGATTGGTCAGGTCTGGACTAATCTCCTGTCGAATGCAATTAAGTATACCGGTAAAAAAGGCCAGGCTATAATAGAAATAGGCAGTTACCTTAATAACGATGAAACGGTGTTCTTTGTAAAAGATAATGGATGCGGATTTAATATGAAATATGCCAATAAACTGTTTGGTGTGTTTCAGCGTCTTCACAAACACAGCGAGTTTGAAGGTATTGGCATTGGCCTGGCAAATATCAACAGGATTGTAACCCGTCATGGAGGTCGATGCTGGGCTGAGGGAGAGATTGATCAAGGTGCAACTTTTTATTTTTCTTTACCGAAAGAATAAGTTATGAGGAAATAGGAAAAGTCATTAATCATTGGGAAAGTTGCTTGTGAAACAAATTCCTAATGACTTATCCTCATTCGACTTTCCTTTTTCCTTTTTCCTCATGCGTTAATTGCAAAAGATTACTATTTTTATGCTTTATCTTGACGATAATAAAATTCTAACAATAAGCTATACTAAACTGTACACTATGAAGATAATTGGACTGGCAGGGTTAATATTTATTTCATCACTCACATCTTTATATTCGAAAGATAAAGTAAAGTCACCCGAAGTAAAGGTGGCTGAAATGAAAAAACATGAAAGTTATCTGGCATCCGATGAATTGAAAGGCCGACTAACAGGATCAGAAGGCGATAGTCTCGCAGCCACCTATATCCGTAAACAATTAATAGGATATGGCTTAATTCCATTATCTGACAAAGGATTTCAGCATTTCAGGGTAACAGATAAAATTATCAATGGACCATCCAACAGCTTGCAGCTTAATGGAACTTCCTTTAAAATTGATACTGATTTTGGCCCTTTTGCTTTTTCTCAGAATAATTCCTTCACGGGAGAAGTATTTTTTGCCGGATATGGTTTTGAAATCAATGAAGACAGCCTGAAATGGAATGATTATGCAGGGAACGATGTAAAAGGAAAGATTGTGATGATTCTTCGGGCTGATCCTGAAATTGAAAAGAACTCCAGCCCGTTTATCAGGTATAGCCGTGATCGTGATAAAGTTCTTCAGGCAAAAGATATGGGTGCTACAGCAGTTCTTTTGGTTTCAGGAAAAGTTTTTGATTCGGAAGATAAATTTGAACCTCTGGCAAAAGGTGAACAGTCTGTCGGAATCCCTGCTTTCCGTATTTCCAGAAAAATAGCCAATCTGATTCTTGATCCTAAAAAGTTATTGATTGAAGATCTTGAAAAAAAACTTAATGAACAGCGAAAGCCACAAAGTTTTACTACTGGTGTAAATATTTCAGGTCAATCGGATGTGATACAGACTACAATTGCTACCAGAAATGTAGTGTTTGAAATTCCAGGTAGTGATAAAGTACTAAAAAATCAATATGTGGTCATTGGTGCACATTTCGATCATCTTGGTATGGGTGGTATAGGTTCAGGAAGCAGGGTTCCGGATACTATTGCAGTGCATCACGGAGCCGATGACAATGCCTCTGGTGTCAGCATGTTACTGGAATTGGCTGAAGGTTTGGCTAAATCGCCCGAAAGTCATAAAAGAAGTATTGTTGTTATTTCCTTTTCAGGTGAAGAAGAGGGCTTGCTGGGGTCAAAATATTTCACTGATAGTCCGGTTTTTGATCTGAATCAGTTAAATGCCATGGTTAATCTTGATATGGTTGGTCGCTTGACTGATAGCACAAAATTGCAGATTGGCGGAGTAGGCACAGCCGATCAGTTCAGGCAAATGATTCGAACTTCATTTGATACCACATCAATGAAACTTTCTTTAACTGAAGAAGGCTATGGTCCGTCAGATCATGCATCGTTTTATGGTAAAAATGTACCTGTGTTGTTTATTACAACAGGAGCTCATCTTGATTACCATACACCTTCTGATACCTGGGATAAAATCAATTATACTGGCATGGAGAAAATTTCTGAATCAGTATACAGGATTATATCAAACCTGGCTAATATGGATTCCAAGCTGATATTTAAGGAAGCAGGACCCAAAATAGTTGCCAGCCGTGGTACCCGAAAGAAAGGTGTAACATTAGGGATTATGCCTGATTTTGCAGGAAATGTAAAAAACGGTTTAAGGGCTGATCTGGTTACTCCCGGAAAGCCTGCTGCAATCGGAGGAATGAAGAAAGGCGATATCATTATTTCAATCAATGGAAAACCTGTAGGCAATATCCAGGATTACATGTTTCGACTGAATCAACTAAAACATGGCGAAACCATCAGTGTCGAAGTCTTGCGCGATTCAAAAAAGGAAGTGCTGATTATTCAATTGTAAAATAAGATTACGTGTATGAAGAAATTTCTTTTATGGATACTTGCATTCGTGATTACTATTTCAGCAGCAATCTATCAGCGAAAAACTGGTCCAACCTACCCTAAACAACAAATTGTTTCTGCAAACGGAGTCAATTATGAACTAAAACTTTTACGAAGCCTTGCTTTAGATGAAGAACCGGTTGTCAGATTAGGGTTAAAGGATACAACAGTTAATGCCCGAATTTATTATCGCAGGTATCTTTCAAAAGATGAATTTAAAGGTGCTGATTTTCTATTCAAAAGAAAGCCAATTCATTCATTCGTAATGAATAAATTATTCAAGGTTGATAAGGAGGAAGGATTTTATGTTGAGGTTCCTTTACAGCCTGCTGCCGGTAAAATTGAGTATTACTTTGAAATAACGGATCGAACTGGTACAAAGACCTATTTGAAAGAGACTCCGGTAATCATCCGTTTTAAAGGAGGAGTACCGCTTGCGATTTTATTGCCACATATTCTTTTCATGTTTATTGCTATGCTTTTTTCTACTCTTTCAGGTTTATTGGCAACTTTTCGTGTTCCATCATACCGTGAATTCGGTTTATGGACATTTGGCTGCCTGTTTATAGGAGGAATGATTCTTGGCCCCTTTGTTCAATTATATGCTTTTGGAGACCTTTGGACAGGTGTCCCATTTGGATGGGACCTGACTGACAATAAAACCCTGATTGCATTTTTGTTCTGGATTCTTGCAGTGGTCATGAACCGGAGAAGAGACAAGCCATTTTATACTGTTCTTGCAGCTGTAGTGCTCCTGCTTATTTATTCCATTCCTCATAGCATGTTTGGTTCACAACTCGATTATCATACTGGTAATGTGACGCAGGGAATGATTATGTATCACTTCATGTTTTAGGCATATGAGATCAATAAATGGGATAGGAGGATCGTGAAAATTTACCTTTCAATCAATTTTGACTCAATTTATTTACTGATGCATTGTAACTTACCGGTTTCATTATAAAAGGAATATTATTCTGCAGGCTAATAGGAGGTTGCGGGGTAAGAATATCTGAATTGTGAATACTGAAAAAGAACCTGCTTCCTTCATTAACCCTTGAACTAAATTGCAAATCGCCACCTAATAACTTGACCAAACCTTTACTGATAGCTAACCCTAGTCCGAATCCCTTACTCCCGATTATTTGATTTTTACCTTTAAAAAAAGGTTTAAAAATAAGGTCACGACTCGAATAATCAATGCCACAACCTGAATCTTTAACATAAAATTCCAAGCCATCTGGTGTGTTATTGTATCCAAAATGAATAAATCCTTCATCCGTAAAATAAAAGGCATTATTTAGTAAATTCTGAAAAATATGGGTTAGTCTTACCGGATCTGAAAATAATTCAAAATCACCATCTTCCTTTCCTTTTATAAGTTTAAACGAGATTTGTTTACGCATTGCAATTATGTCTGACCGCTTATTTTCTAAATATATTTCATCAAGAAGTTTATTCAGGTTGAATTTCTTTTTTGATATCTCGAATTGGTTCTCCTGCAGTTTTGATATATCCATGATATCATTTATAAGCTTGGCAAAATCGTTCCCGTTTTTTGTAAGGTGTTTTGCAAAAATCTTTTTGTCGACTATTGAAAAGGAATCGTCTAACAAAAGTTCACAAAACCCTAAAATACCATTCAATGGGGTTCTGATTTCATGTGACATATTGGATAGGAAAGCTGATTTTAGTTGATCAGATTCTTCAGCTTTGGTTTTGGCCTTGGCCAATTCAATTTCAATATTATTTTTCTTGATTATCTCATTCCTGATTAACAGAAACAGTAATACAGCAGTTACACTTATAAAGAACTCCCCTTTGTATGTCTGTAAAATGGTTATGGAATCTCCTGTTCCCGCGATACGCAGAATGAGTTGATCAGAAAAAAGGATCCAAAGAAACCCTATGAAGAAATAAATTAGTGTTATTTTTAACGCAATCTTATTTTTCATGATTTTTCTTAACTATAC